>ENA-OPAG01000002-OPAG01000002.1-human-gut-metagenome-genome-assembly--contig:-NODE-2-length-114813-cov-4.291553_pt1 | contig 114813 bp, 145 predicted proteins | sample MGYA00241053_ERZ501422 | MGnify/ENA primary metagenome ERZ501422 (study PRJEB25962, sample SAMEA2042619) | human gut metagenome | biome: human gut; feature: human-associated habitat; material: faeces... | reverse complement strand
CTGTGTATTTGTCAACACTTTTTTGAAATATTTTTGATATTTTTTCTACTATTTTCTGAAAATAGTTCTTTCAGTTTCTGCGTATCCTGTTTTCTACATGCTTCTATTATTTGCTCCATCATTTTATCTGCTTCCTCTTGTTCTGATGTAAACCAATCAGACATATATTTCTCTCTATTCATACATCCTCCTATACTAAAAATTATAATACAACAATGGGAGTTGTAAAAACTATAAGAGAAGAATTAAAGCCAACTCACCAAATATTTTTGTGTGAGATGGGAGCAACAAATGTCGGAGATATTAAAGAAATATGTGATATTGTAAATCCAAAATTAGGAGTAATTACATCTATAGGTCCACAACACTTAGAAAGTTTTAAAAGCATAGAAAATATAATAAAAACTAAATTTGAATTAGCAGACAGCGTAAAACAAAATAATGGAACCATATTTTTAAATTATGATAACAACTATATAAAGAATAAAGAATTAGATATGAACAAGATAACATATGGAGTAAATGATAAACACTTAGATTATAATTCATATGAGCTTGAATCTTCTAATAAGGGATTAAAATTTAAAATTTTAGATAAAAAAACAAACGAAGAAAAAGAATTAAAAACTAAACTAATAGGAAGACACAACATTGTAAACATTACGGGTGCAATAGCTGTAGCAGATTATTTAAAAGTTCCAATGAAAAAAATTGCAGTAAAAGTAAGAGAAATACAAAATGTAAAACATAGGTTAGAACTATTGCCAAAAGGTAATATTACGATAATAGATGATTCGTATAATGCAAATCCAATAAGTTCAAAATCAGCAGTTGATACATTAGGAGAATTTAAAGGAATAAAGATAATAGTTACCCCAGGTCTTATAGAACTTGGTAAAGAACAAGAAAAATATAATTATGAATTTGGAAAATACATGGCGGATATTTGTGATTATATTTTCTTAGTTGGAACAGATAATTACGAAGCCATGCTTAAAGGAATAAAAGAAAAAAATTATGATGAACAAAAAGTATTTAAGGTGAATTTGCCACAAGAAGCTGTTAGTCAAATTATAAGTTGGAATTTAAAAGAAGAAGTAACAGTTTTATTGGAAAATGATTTACCAGATAATTATAATTTATAAAAATCTTAAGCTAAACGAAATATTTAGATTCATATAAAAAGGAAGGTAGGTAATTTTTATGAAAATTAAATTAGGTGTTTTCTTCGGTGGAAAGAGTGTTGAACATGAAGTATCTATAATAACTGCACTTCAAGCAATAGAAAATATTAATAAGGAAAAATATGATATTGTACCAATATATATTGCAAAAGATAATAAAATGTATTGTGGAGATTTTGTTGATGATATAAAACAATACACAAATATAGATAATTTAAAAAGAATAAGTACACAAGTAACACTTTCTTTAAAAGATAATAAAACAGTTTTATTAAGAACAAATAAGAAATTTTACGAAAATGAAGTTTATGACTATATAGATGTTGCATTTCCTATTGTTCATGGTACAAATGTAGAAGATGGTACACTTCAAGGATATTTAAAAATGTTTAATTTACCATATGTTGGATGTGATGTTACATCATCAGCAGTTGGAATGGATAAATATGTATCTAAAACAATTTTAAAAGAAAACAATATTCCTGTTTTAGACTGCAAATGTTATTATAAAAATGAAGAAGTAGAAGATATAGTAAAAAATGTTGAGGAAAATATAGAATATCCAGTAATCGTTAAACCAATTAATTTAGGTTCAAGTATAGGAATTGTTGTTGCTAAAAGTAAAGAAGAACTTGAAAAGGCAATAGAAGATGCATTTACATATGCAAGAAAGATTTTAATAGAAAAAGCAATAAAAAATTTAAAAGAAGTTAATTGTTCTGTTCTAGGTGATTACGAAGAATATAATGCCTCAGAATGTGAAGAACTAGATAAAACAGCAGATATTTTATCATATGAAGATAAATATATATCTGGAGGTAAAAAGACAGGCGGAGCTAAACAATCTATGAATGCAGGAGTTTTAAAATTACCAGCAGATATAAGTAAAGAATTAAAAGAAAAAATTCAAACATTAGCAAAAGAAACATTTAAAATATTAGGTTGCACAGGTGTAATACGTATAGACTTTTTAATCGATGAAGATACAGATAAGGTATATGTAAACGAGGTAAATACTATTCCTGGTTGTTTATCTTTCCATCTATGGAGAGCAGCAGGAATGGAATATCCAGAGTTATTAGATAAAGAAATAGAATTAGCATTAAAAAGAAATCGTGAAGAAAATAATATGGTATTTTCTTTTGACACAAATGTATTAGAAGGATATGCAAATGGCGGACTTAAAGGTGGAAAAGGAAAGCTTGAACTTTAGGGACGGAGCTTAAAGTTCAAATATTATGTAACTCTCGTTATTACTGTAAAAGGTAATAATGGGAGTTTTTGGATTTGAATTAAATAGTTGCTAAATTGCCTTATAGGTTGTATTATTATATGAATATATATTTTAGTAAAGAGGTAGAAAATGATTTTAAATGTAAGTGGAAGAACCGATATAGTAGCTTTTTACACAGACTGGTTTATGAACAGATATAGGGAAGGATTTTTCGATGTAAGAAATCCATTTTATAAACAGCAAGTTAGTAGAATATATGTGGAAGATGTTGATGCCATCTTATTTTGTACAAAAAATCCAATACCAATAATTCCATATTTAAAAGAAATAGAAAAGCCAATATTATTTCATGTTACTTTAACTCCATATAAAAGTGATATTGAACCAGGTGTTCCAGATAAAAGAAAAATAGTAGAAGCAATCAAGGAAATTTCGAAGATAGTTGGAATATATAACATATATATAAGATATGATCCAATATTTATAAGTGATAAATACACTATAGAATATCATATAAAAGCATTTAATCATTTATGTGAATTATTAAATGGATACATAAAGCATTTTATTGTATCATTTATAGATGATTATAAAAATGTTAGAAATAATTATAAATTTTTAAGATTAAAAGAATTTAAAGAAAGTGATTATGAAGCAATAGGAAAGAGTTTTAGTAAAAGTGCTAAAAATAATGGAATGACAGTACAAACCTGTTTTGAAGAAAGAAATTTAGTGGAATATGGCTTTATACAAGCAGATTGTCTAGGAAAAGAATTAGCAGAAAGACTAACTGGAAAAACTAAATTCAAAAAATGGAAAGCACGTAGCGGTGGAAAGTGTAATTGCGTAGAAATGGCTGATATAGGTGCATATAATACGTGTAAGCATTTTTGCAAATATTGCTATGCAAATTATGATGAAAAAATTGTAGCACAAAATAATAAATTACATGATGTAAATTCATCTTTATTAATAGGCAAACTAGCAGAGGACGATATAATTAAAAGAAGAAAAAATTAAAAAATATGTAACAAAAATAAAGTTTTTAACACTAATAAAATGAAAGGGGGAAATTATGCAGGATATAGAAGAGATTTATAATAATTATGCTCAAATAGTATATAAATACATATTCTGCTTAACCAAAAATAAAGAATTAAGTGAAGATATAGTACAAGAAACTTTTTTAGTAGCTGTTAAAAACATAGATAAATTTAGAGGGGAAAGTAAAATTTCTACATGGCTGTGTCAAATCGCAAAATTTATTTTATATAAAGATATAAGAAAAAAAGAAAAGCAAAAAAACATATCTTTAGAAGATGTAGAAAATGAATTAATAACAGAAAATTCACTAGAAGAAAATATATTTTTACAAGAGGATAAGCTAGATTTATTAAAAAAGATTCAAAAGTTAAATGAAGAGACTAGAAATGTAATGTATTTAAAATTATTAGGTGGGCTAAAAAATGAAGAAATAGCAGAAGTAATGAATAAAACACCAAATTGGGTAAGAGTTACATATTTTAGAGGAAAGCAAAAAATAAAGGAGGATAAATCCTAAAAATAATATGTGTACTTTTAGTAAATTATAGTAAGAGAGGATTGGAGATAAAGATGAAAAAAGAATGTGATATCGTTCAGGATTTATTATTTAGTTATAAAGATGGATGTTTAAAACAAGGTTCAAAAGAATTTGTAGAAAAACATTTAAAAAAATGCGAAAATTGTGCAAAAATATATTTAGAAATGAATAACGAAGAAGAGAATCCTACTACTACTCAAAATGAAATAGATTATTTAAAAAAGATAAAAAAGAAGATGAAAAAGAAAACTAAGATTATTATAGCAATTTCAATTATATTAATTATTTTAATTATCTTGAATATTGCTGTATTCATTAATTATGATAAATATATAAGTGAAATGACAATATTCTTAGAAGATTCTATAACAGATGAAGAGCGAGTAGAGATAGAAAATATAATAAAAGAAACTGACAAAAATGCAGAAATTATATATAAATCAAAAGAAGATGCGCTAAATGATATGAAGCAACACTTTGCAGACAGACAAAATTTATTAGAAGGATATGAAGAAAATAATATATTTCCAGCTTATTACGAAGTAAATTCAAATAAAAAAGCGATTGAAGAGATAGAAGCAAAACTTAGTAACAATAAAAAAATAAAGCATATAAGTAGTCGTAAAGGCGGAAATCCATATGAATTGTTTTTTCTACAATGGATATATGCGCCATTAACAGGAAAGAACAAATAAAATAAAGCTCCTCTACACAGAAAGAAATTTATTTCTTGTGTAGAGGAGCTTTTTGTGAGAGCCACTTAAGCAACGTAGAAGTTGTTAAATGGATCCCGTATTGTTTCTTGCAGACCGATTAGGTCCAAGGTTTCCCCATTTTTGGAGAAGTATGAGTCTAGTTTGACCTTTTCTGGGTCAAAGGTCACTTTTATAGCAGTTTGCCTTCTAGAATCTGCTTCCTTTTCTTCTGGTGTAAGTTCTTTGCTGGTGTCTGCTCCATATCTTTCATCTTTGTGTGAAAGATGTGTTGCAACATATTCTGCGTGGAAGTGGCTAGCAAATGTCCTTAATTGGACTTCGATTGTTAAGCCACTCTTTGTTACAAACACCATGTGAAGAGCTTGATAGCCCTTCTTTTTAGGAGCAACAAAATAGTCTTTGACATATTTTGCATACTCTGGGTAAATGAGCCCCTTTTGAGGGACAAACACATTTGGAAATAGTTCCTTATTAAAGCCAAGACCATTCGCTGGAGATGGCTTTATTAATTGGTAACCTTTCCTAATAACGAAGAAGGCGATTACCTTGTTAGCTACTTCGTAGAGTTGAGCAATCGATTTTTCATCATCATATCGGCTTGTTCCTATTACTATCCTAAAGCCCAACTCGTCGTTGATAGAGTATGGATCAAGACCATCATAGATGAATGTTCGCACTTTCTCTAAAAAAGCGACATAGTTTTTTAGTCGACCAGAAATGGAACAAGGAATCTTTAGACTTGCTAAAAATTTCTTTAATTCAATAATCTCCTTTTCAAGTTCAGCCAATGAACCGTAATTATAATAGCGGTTCAAGTAGTTTTCAAGTTTCGTGTGATACATGTCCAAATAATTTGGGACGAATTCATTTCCACGAAGCTTATCTGCCTCAAGCATAACATCATCTAGATATAGGCGTTGAACCTGTACTAGACTACCGACTCCCCGATAGAGAATTGGAGCAATATCTGGAAACCAGATATTATTTCGCTCGTTTTTTTGACCGTTGGACATAAATTGTCCTCCTTTCTTCTGCTGTTTAGTGTCTATATATTATATCATATTTACATAAAAAAGTAAAAAAATTTTTCAATTAACCTAATATATACAATTTTCTTATAGTATAATTAAAAAAATTTATAGACTATTATGTAAATTTATGCTAAAATAAAAAAGATAACTCGTAGACCATAGCAAAAATAAAGGAGAAAGAACAATGAAAGTGTGCGAAGGTAAAACTAAAAAATGGGAGGAACTCGAAAACGACATTTCAAAGGAATTTGCTACAATGTGGGCAGATGAAATGGAACGGTTGTTGAAAGAATTTCCATCATTGCATGACGTTGCATTTCCTGCGTTCGAAAAATGTTTAAATAAACTGTCTATTAATGGCAGTGAGGAATATGCAGCGGCAGCTCTTTTAGGGCAATATTGGTACAAAGGTAATGAATTGTATCAATTATGGATCGATGGAGGGATAATTCCTGACTAAATATTAAAGAAGGTGGATATTTTCTTTTCGGGGAAAATATTCCCTTCTTTTTTTATATACAATTAAACGTTGATATATAAACGATTAAAGTGATATACCCCTATATTGACTAAATACCTATGCAGGGTATATTATATATCAAGAGGTGATCAAATGAATAAAGAATGTTGTAACAACAAAAAAACAGTAAGAAGTGAAGATGAAAAGAAAATAATAAATAATAGATTAAATAGGATAGAGGGGCAAGTTAAAGGCATAAAGAATATGGTAGCAGAAGACAGATATTGTAATGATATATTAATTCAGTTATCTGCAATAGAAAGCTCAATAAAAAGTTTATCTATGCATATATTAGAAAATCACTTATACTCATGCATTACAGATAGCATAGAGAAAAATGATACAGAAGTAATAGATGAACTTATGAGTTTATTCAAAAGATTTAATAAATAGTACAATAATAAAAAATGTATATTTATAAATTATAAAAAGATATAAGGAGGAATAAAAATGAATGAGATTATTTTAAATGTAGAAGGTATGATGTGTGGAGGATGCGAAAAAAGAATAGAAAATGCATTAGGAGAAGTTAAAGCTATAAAGAATATAAAAGCAAATCATGAAGACGGAACAGTAAAAATAGAAAGTAAAAAAGAAATAGATATGGATGTAGTTAAAGAAAAAATAGAAAATTTAGGATTTAAAGTAAAATAGGAAATAAGGAAAAGGGAAATAGGGACGGTGTTAAAATCCCGAACTAAATATCTTTATAAATTTTTTATCGGGATTTTAGCAACGTCCCCAAATCCCGACAAAATTCCAAAGGAGTGAAGTATGAAAAAAGTTGTTTTAAATATAGAAGGAATGACTTGTAGTGCTTGTTCAAATGGTTTGGAAAAATATTTAAACAAGCAAGAAGGAGTAATTAGTGCTTCTGTAAATTTGGTTATGGCGACAGCTTTTATAGAGTATGAAGATAATTTAAGTATTAAAGATTTAAATAGATTTGTTAAAGAAGCCGGTTTTAAAAGTTTAGGAGAGAAAAAAGAAGAAAAGAAAAGTAATGAACTTACAAAGCTAATAATATTTTCTATATTAGGAATTATTTTAATGTATATATCAATGGGGCAGATGATTAATTTACCAACTCCTAAAATATTAAATATGATGGAAAGCCCACGAGTTTATGCGATAACATTAATGATTTTATCACTACTATTTATATTTTATGGATTTGATATTATAAAAAACGGAATAAAAAATATTGTTCATAAAATGCCTAATATGGATTCTTTAGTTGGAGTTGGAGTAATTGTAAATTTTGTGTATAGCTTGTGGAATACAATTCAAGTATTTATGGGAAATACCTCACTGGTACACCATTTATATTTTGAATCATCAGCAATAATCATTCTTTTTGTAAAAATTGGTAGATACATAGATAAGAAAAATAAAGATAAAGCAGTTGATACAATTAAAAACCTTGTAACAATAACTCCTAAAAATGGAACAATTTTAAAAGACGGAAAAGAAGTACAAGTTACTATAAATGAAATACAAAAAGGTGATACGATTATAAGTAAGCCTGGTGAAAAGATAGCAGTTGATGGAACTATTATAAATGGCAAAACACATACGGACGAATCATTTATAACAGGAGAAAGTAAACCTGTTAGTAAAAAAGTAGGAGATACTGTAATTGCAGGAAGTATAAATTATGATGGATATATAGAATATAGAGCAGAAAAAATAGGTAGAGATTCTAGTATTTCTAATATAGTAAAAATGGTGGTAGAAGCTACAAATACAAAAGCTCCAATTGCAAGAATTGCAGATAAAATAAGCGGATATTTTGTTCCAGCAATATTTATAATTGCATTAATATCATTTATTTTGAATTTTATAATAACAAAAGATATAAATGAGTCGATTTTAGCCCTAGTAAGTGTTTTAGTTGTTGCATGCCCATGTGCACTAGGATTAGCAACACCACTTGCTATGGTAGTTGCAATAGGAAATTGCAGTAGAAGAGGAATATTAGTAAAGTCTAGCGAAACTTTAGAAGCAATAAACAAAGTAGACACAATTGTATTTGATAAGACAGGAACATTAACAACAGGAAAAATGAGTATAGCAGATGGAGTGTATGATGAAGTTACTTTAAAAATATTGAAAAGTTTAGAAAAAAATTCGAATCATCCATTAGCCAAAAGTATTTATAATAATGAAAAGGATATTTTCGAAGTTCAAGATTTTGAAGAAGTTCCAGGACTTGGTGTTAAAGGAATTATAAATGGAAAGCAATATTATGCAGGCAATTACAAATATGTAGAAAAAATGAATGTAGAAAATAAACTAAGAGATAATGAAGCAATATTTGCAAGTAAAGGTGAAAGCATAGTATATTTATTTGATGAAAAAGAAACTATTTTAATTATCGGGTTAGCAGATACAATAAAGAAAGATATTACAGATACAATTAAAAACTTAGAAAAATTAGATAAGAAAAACATAATGCTTACTGGAGATAATGAAAAAACAGCCAGAGCTATCGCAAAACAAATAGGTATAGAAAATATTATAAGCAATGTAAATCCAGAGCAAAAACTAGCTAAGATAAAAGAATTGAATAAGAATAATAATGTAGCAATGGTTGGGGACGGAATTAATGATAGTCCGAGTTTAAAAGCTGCAACAGTTGGAATAAGTGTAGAAAACGGAACAGATATTAGTGCAGATTCTGCAGATGTTATATTGCTAAACGAAAATATGGATAATATAGTAAAAATATTTGCTCTTGGAAAACGTACAATAAGAATAATTAAAGAAAATTTATTTTGGGCATTATTCTATAATGTATGTATGATACCACTTGCAACAGGACTATTACCAATTGCATTAAACCCAATGATTGCAAGTTTAGCGATGACATTAAGTAGTTTAACAGTAGTATTAAATAGTTTAAGATTATTAAAAAGATAAAAAAGTTTTTATTAATGCAAAGAATGATATATAATTACAGGTCAGAATTTACATGCTTAAGAAAAATGGATAGTAAAAACTATCCATTTTTCTTGTTTGTATATAGTAATTATGATAATATAGCAAAAAAGGAGGTATATTGTAATGGTAGAATCTAAAGCATGGAACTGGAGCAAGGCTAGTAAACTTGATATTTGGAAAGAACCAAGTATTGAATCATATTACTTGCTAAATAGATGGAAAAAAGAAATGAAAAAAGTTTTTTTAGATTTAGGATGTGGAATTGGAAGACATACAATTTTATTTGCACAAAATGGATTTAATACATATGCTTTTGACTTAAGCGAAGAAGCGGTAAATGCTACTAAAAAATGGGCAGAGGAATTAAATTTAAATGTAGATTATAAAATTGGAGATATGCTAAATCTGCCATACGAAGATAACTCTTTTGATTGCATTCTTTGTAGAAATGTTATATCACATACAGATACTAAAGGTGTTAAAAAAATAATTAAAGAAATAAATAGAGTACTAAGAGAAGACGGAGAATGCTATTTAACATTAGGATCTAAAAGCTCTCCAGCCTTTAATAATAAAGATTTTCCAGTAGTTGATGAAAATACAAAAATAAGAATAGAAGATGGACCGGAAAATGGAATACCTCATTTTTATGCAGATTATGATTTAATACAAGAGCTATTTAAAGACAACATAATAGAATTAGTAGAACATATCGAAGATTTTTATGAGGATAAAGGAAAAACTAGTAGTTCTTATCATTATCATCTTTTAATTAAAAAATCCGAAATTAATCCAGAATTAAAAAATATATTGAAGAAAAGATATTTCCCGAATACAATAAAAATGGAAAATCACACGATATACGACATATAAAAGAAGTAATGAGAAATGCCTTAATATTAGGCAAAAGGTACAATGTAAATTTGGACATGTTATATACAGCGGTAGCTTATCACGACATTGGTGACCATATAGATAGAGAGAATCATGAAAAAGTTTCTGCAAAAATAATGGAAGAAGACAAAAATTTAAATAGATTTTTTAACATAACAGAATTACAATTAATAAAAGAAGCGATAGAAGACCATAGAGCATCTAAAACAGGAGAACCAAGAAATATATATGGAAAGATATTAGCATCAGCTGATAAAACTGTTACGATAGAAATATTTTTTAGAAGGACATTTAAATATGGAGAAGAGCATTATGGAGATATAGGAAAAGAAGAACATATTCAAAGAGCGTGGGAGCATGCAGTAACTAAATTTGGAAAAGAAGGATATGCTGCCAAAAAAGATTATATAGAAAACGAATATAGAGAAAAAGAATTAAAAAAATTACAAGAGTTAATTGAAGCTAAAGAGAGATTTTTTAAAGTAGCAGATGAAATGTATAAAAAATATATGGAGTAACCAATACTTGACAACATATAAAAAAACAATGTATAATATTCCTTGGCTGATTTATTTGTCGGAAAAAGTCGAGAAATAAATTAAAGAGAAAATAACATATATTATAGGTATAAAATTGGAAACGTACATTATTTAATATAATGATTAACGAACAACACATAGAAATATGTGTTGTTTTTGCGTCTAAAAATAAATAATGAAAGGAGAAAATTTTATGCCAAAGAACAAATTTCAAGATGCAGTATTTACAGTAATAATGGTTATAGTAATGGTTTATGCAATGGTTTGCTATAACATTTCAACAAATATGGGAGGTTTATCAAACGAAGTATTTTTAATGGCGCTGAAAGAATTGCCATTAATGGGAGTAATTGCCTTTATATTAGAGTTTTTCTTAATAGGTAAATTAGCTCAAAAAATAGCATTAAAATTATTAGACCCAAAGAAAACGCCACCAATTTTAATAACAATGGGAATATCAACAGTAATAGTATGTTTTATGTGTCCAATAATGAGCTTTTTTGGAAGTATATTCTTTAATTATGAAGGAATGGAAAATATAATTGCTAAATGGCTTCAAATAGCAGTGTTAAATTTCCCTATGGCTTTATGTTGGCAAATATTTTATGCAGGACCATTTGTAAGATTTATATTTAGAAAAATATTTAAAGAAAAAAAGATGTAGGAAAATAAAAAATCCTGCATCTTTTTTGTATAGTAGGAAAGTTCTCCTAGTAGGAGAACTTTCTGTACTAGACAATTATAGCGAATGTTAGATTTTCTAGCATTTACTAATGGTTAGAAAATCTTGGATTCGCTTTTTTGTTTGATAAAAAATAGTAAATATGATAATATACAAAAAATAAAAGTAAGGAGGGTCAAGATGGCGAGTAGAATAGAATTAGAAGCAAGCTATCATCTAGGAGAAAATTATGAGGATATATTAGAGAAAATAAAAGAGCAAAATTTTAAACTTGTAGAAGATAGTGTAGAAGAGGACACATATTTTACAGATAAGAATTTAGAATTTGTTAAAAGCAGGACTTGTCTAAGAACAAGGAAGACAAATGAAGATTTCTTAGAGCTTACATATAAGCCAAAAACAGATAATAGCACAGAAAAATATGGAAAGAAAGAAGTGAATTTAAGATTAGACCCAAAAGATTATGAAGATACGAAATATGTTATAAATCAACTTGGATATATTGAATATGTTTCGTTTAAGAAATATAGACAAGTATATTCAAAAAATATTAACGGATTTGAATATAACATCATGATAGACAAAATAGATGGAGTAGGAAATTTTATAGAATTAGAGATTTTAGCAAATACGGAAGAAGAAAAAGAAAAGTTAAGAACAGAATTAGATAAATTTGTTGAAAGAATGAATTGTAATAAATTAAAAGAAAAAGAAAAGCCATATAGGGATATAGTAAAAGAACATATGGACAGAAAGAAGTAAGGAGATACGAATATGTCACTAGAAAAAGCAAAAGAATATTTAAAAAAATTTAACTTAGAAAATAATATAATGGAATTTAATACTTCTTCTGCAACAGTAGAAGAGGCAGCAAAAGCTTTAAATTGTGAAGAAAAAGAAATAGCAAAGACATTATCATTTTTAGTAAATGATGAAGTAATTTTAATTGTAGTTGCAGGAGATAAAAAGATAGACAATGCTAAATACAAGGCAGAATTTAATACAAAAGCTAAAATGATACCATATGATGATGTCGAAAATTATGCTGGACATAAACCAGGAGGAGTCTGTCCATTCGGAGTAAAAGAAAATGTAAAAGTTTATTTAGATGAATCATTAAAAAGATTTGATATTATATATCCTGCATGTGGAAGTAGTAATAGTGCAGTAAAATTAACAATTGCTGAATTAGAAAAAACTTCAAATTATGAAAAATGGGTAGATGTATGTAAAGATGTATAAGGAGGTTACCATGGAAAGCAATGAGTATTTAAATTTTGCAAAAGAAATGTGTAGCGAAGCAGGTAAGATAATGAAAAAGTATTTTTACCAAGATAGTGGTATAAGCTATAAAGGAGATAGAACAATTGTAACTTTAGCAGATAAGGAAATTAACCATATTTTAATAGAAAAGGTAAAAGAAAAATTTCCAAATCATTCTGTAGATGGAGAAGAGGAAAAATTTGGAGAAAGTAAATATGTATGGGTATGTGACCCAGTAGATGGAACAGCAATGTATGCAAGACATATACCAGTTGCAGTATTTTCTTTAGCATTAGTTATAGATGGTGTACCAGAAGTAGGTGTGGTATATGATCCTTTCTTAGATAATTTATATTCAGCAGTAAAAGGACAAGGTGCATACTGTAATAATAAAAAAATTACTGTAAATGATTTTACGTTAGAAGATGAAAGAAGTATTGGGCATTTTGATATGTGGCCAGCAGCAGAATATAATGATATACCTGTAATGAATGAATTGTATAAGAAGACATATTTTGTGGGTATTGGTAGTATAATAAGAGCTTCAGTATGTGTTGCTTCTGGAGATTTTACTTGTTGCATATTCCCAGGAACAAAAGGGAAAAATTGTGATATTGCAGCAGTAAAAGTAATTGTAGAGGAAGCCGGAGGAAAAGTAACAGATTTATTTGGAAATGAGCAAAGATATGACGAACCAATAAATGGAGCACTTATAAGTAATGGAGTTGTGCATGATGAACTAATAAAAAGTGCAAAAGCAAATATTAAACAAAGATTATAATAATATAGTAAGGAATTCTACATAAGAAGGTTGATGACTTTGTAGGAGATTATGTAGCAACCTCAACAAGTGGTACAAGAGTTCTAATAGAAAATTATTTAACTGTAGCAAATGGAAAAATTGATAATAAGGTATCAACACATTGTGGATTAACAAAAGAAGAACTAGAAGTTCCAATAATAAAAATAGAGATTTAATATTTTTTTATTGCTTTGAAAAATCTATCGATTTTTCTGGAGCAACAAGGTTTAGTTACATATAGTAAATCTACTTTTCTTATAAACGAATACGCCATGTTAAGTATATTAATTATACTTAAACAGAGGCGTGTTTTTTATTTTTGTGAAAATGATTAATCTAGTCCATCCGTAGAAATAGTCAGATTGTTTTTATAAAGGTTCATATATATAGTATTAGGTAATCAATAAATACAAATAGAACAGTAGCACATAAAAACAATCAAAAGTCTACGGATATAAGGAAAAACGCATAAAAAAATTGCTAAAAATTAGTAAAACTGTTTACTTTGTAAAGAAGTGTGATATATGTTTCCGTAGCGGAAAGGGGAGAATAGAATGAAAAAGTTAAGTTCTAAAATTTTATTAATTGTAATGGCAGTTACTCTTATTTTAAGTTTAAACGCCACTGTAAATGCTACAGCCGAAGATATGGCAGTGCTAGAAAATGCCAATGGAGATTATTTAATCTATTTAAATGGTCACTTAAATGATGAATATTCTTATGCAATAACAACTAGTGCAGATGTTGAAGAAAATAATTTAAATTGGTATACAGCAGAAGATACAAAAGGAAATAAAGTAATAAAAGTTTCAAAGGATCAAGTTGGATCATATTTATGGGTAAAAATAGATGACGAAATTATAAAGAAAGCAGAACCTATAAATATATCAGAAGTATCAACTGAAGCAGAAATTAATGAAATGAAAACTTTAACAACTAGAATTAAAGTTGATGCAACTCAAACTATAACAGAAGAAACAAGAGAAGAAAATGTAATAAGAACAGTAACACAAGGAACTTTAAAAATTACTGATGATGCAAATGCAAAATACAGTTATGATGTTCTTCTATTAAATGGTGAAAATGCAAATTGCCAAGAATTAGTTAATGTTATGAACAAAATAAACAGTGATATGGATATATTTGAATCAATTAAATTATCACAAGAATATACTAATTTATGGAATAATATTATAACAAATACAGAATGGAAAGAAGTAACAAATGCTACAATAGCTCAACCTGTTGATGCAGAAAATGGTACACAATATGTCGTTTTATTAAAGAAAGAATTAAATGGAACTACAACATATGATGCACAAGTTTTAACTTCAAAGAAAGAAACTTCAGAAGATGAAGTAAAAGAAGTTGTTAAAACAGAAACAAGAAGTGAGCTACCAGTTACATTCGATAATCCAATATTATTTGTTCTATTAGGAGTTGCAGTAGTAGCAATAGTAGTAATAGCAATCAGAATAAGAAGCTTATCTAAGAAAAATGAAAAATAGAAAGTTAGTATTTTATAAAATATTACTTTTTATAGTAATTATTTTTGCGATTATTGTAATTGCACTTATAGCAAAAAAATATATTGGAAATCAAATTAATGAAGAAAATAATGCACAAATAGTAGAAGAAATTAAACAACATGAGGAGACAACAGAACCTATTAAATTTGGTAATAATTCTATTATAGGAATTATTAATATACCCAAAATTGATCTAGAATACCCAATTCTAGACATAACTACAAAAGAAAACATGAGAACGTCAATAACCCGTTTTAGTGGTGGAAATGTTAACGAAATAGGAAATTTAGCTCTAGCTGGTCATAATAATTATGATGGAACAATGTTTGGAAAAAACGATGAACTTGTAGTTGGAGATAAAATCTATTTAACCGATTTACAAAAAAATACTGTTGAGTACGAAATAAATTCTATTTTTGTAACAGACCCAAATGATGTTAGCATCTTAGAAACAAATGAAGAAGAAATTAGAGAAGTCACCTTAATAACTTGCGAAAACGGAAACAAAGCCAGACTTATTATTAAGGCGGAAGAAGTAAAAAAATAAATTATAGGGGGATAATTTATGGAAGGGAAAAGTTTAAGTAAGAAAGCTATAGTTGCCATAGTTATAATTGCAATATTAGTAGTTGCAGCAATTTCAATGGTAGTAGTTTTCTTAAAAGACCAAGGTGAAACAGAAGCTACTGCTATAGGTGAAAACAATAGTAATAGTGAACAAACACAAGATGCAGTCCCTGAAAATAATGGTGATAATAATGACCAAGGAACTGCAACACAAAGCGAAGAACCACAACAAGAAGAACAATCAGAAGAGCAAACAACAGTAGCTAATAATGATGGTGCAACTACTAATTCTGGAACAACAGCAACAACACCAACAGCACCAGTACAACAAACAACTACAACAACAGATGGTAGTACTCAAGTAGCAACAACTACAACAACAGAAACAATTCCAACACAAGCTTTAACTTTAGCTTGGAGCAATATGACTGTTTATGGTGGAGAATTATTAGCAAATCTTGATGCAGATGTAACAGATGTAACAGCACCTGTTAGATTAGCAACAAACATCTTAAAAGATGGTGAATCAAATGACTTGAGAGAATATTATGTAAAACGTGGAGATACTATTTACATGTATATAGCTGTTAATGAAGAATTAGCACATAATCCAACATTTACATTAATCAATAATGGAACAGAATATGTAATGGAAGATTCACTAGTAACAGTAAGACAAAGTGCAGAAAACAGATGGGATTATTCAGTAAGATACTTAATTCCAGAAGATACAACTTTTGTAGATGGAGAAATTACTTTAAGAGTATCTAATATAGAAGATGTAGCTGGAAATTCAATCCCAGATGAAAATGGACCAACAAATGGTCATAGAGTATTTTATGATGGTACAGCACCAGAAATCCATGTAAAAGGAACAGAAGGATACATGGAGGAAAAAGAAAACTATGTAGGTAATAACGAACAAGATGTATATAGTAAAGTAAGCTTTAAATTAAGTGATAATTTTAAAGTTGTAGAATATGAAGTAAATGATACTTTAATTACAGGTATGACACCAAGTGCATGGTCAGATGCAAACTTTGCTAATATCAGAGAATTTTTAGTACAAGGAACAAATACTATTACTGTAAGAGATATTGCTGGAAATGAATCTACATATACATTTACATATGATTCAATTGCTCCAGTATATTCAAAATTAGGAATATTAAATAAAACACGCTATGTAAATAAAGTAGAAGATTTAACATGGGCAAAAGAAGGAGACGAAGTTCGTATTTTAATTTCTTTCCCAGAGAAATTAGCAGTTGAACCAACAGTTAAAGTATTTGGAAAAGAATATACAGCAACATATCGTCCAGCAAGCTCAAATCCAGAACAAAACATTTACTACTATATGGTAGATTTCACATTAGATGAAACTATGCCAGAAGGTGAAATACCATTCGAAGTATATGGATATGCTGATATAGCAGGAAATGTTGGAGAAAAATTAGAGCAAACAAAAATTAATCGTGATGAATATTCAAAAGTAATATATGATAGAACAGCCCCATATTCAGGAAATAAAGATGCAGGACATCCACTATATATCTTAAATGTAAGCGATGCAAATCGTCGTACATGGATTAAAGATGGAGAAACATTAAGAGTAGAAGCAAACTTTAACGAAGATATGGATATGTCTAAAGCTCCAATTTTAACAATTGGAACAGGAAAAAATGTTCAAACTGCTAACTTTGAATATAGAAGTACAGTAGATGGAAAACGTACATTTGTTGCAGATATTGTAATTGATAATAATATCTTAGGATTAGCAGATGGAACAGAAGTACCATTTACAGTAACAAATGCTTTTGACTTAGCAGGAAATGAAGCAATATTAGATAATGAAGATGTTACTTTTACATCAGAATATGGTCAAGTAACATATGATAATAATGCACCAGTAGTAAAAACAGTAGGAATGTTAAACGATACACATTATAATGAAGGTAAAGACACTACAGTTGCTACAACTGGAGATAGAATTAGATTAAGAGTAGCATTTGAGGAAAAATTAGCAGTAGAACCAACAGTTGAAGTAATTGGAGAAGATGGAACTGTTACAGAAGTTAGCTGTACATACAGAGAACAAACTTCTAAACCAGAAAACAACTATTATATGTATATGGCAGACTTTACTTTAACAGATGAAATGAATTTACCAGAAGGACCAATTCAAGTTAGAATTTCTGGATATGCTGATGCAGCAGGAAATGTTGGAGAAGTAGTAACAGAAATAAATGAAGAAGCTTACCCAGGAGTTGTTTACGACACAGTAGCTCCAGAACTTGCTGCAATGGGTATATTCAATTGGACAAATGATAATTATGGTGGAGATATTACACTTGCAACAAGAGATGAACATATAAGATTATATGTAACATTTACAGAAATGTTAGGAGTTAATCCAAAAGTTGATATTTATGGAGAAAATGGAAAAGTAACAACAATGGATTTAGCTTGGAGTGAAGCTGCACAATTCTATTTTGTTGAATTTGATACAACAGACGAATTGCAATTACCACAAGGTAAAATACAATTTAGAATCTATGGATACGAAGATGTTGCAGGAAATGTTGGAAAAGATATAACACAAGAACAAACAACAAGTAAAGAATATCCATATGTAGTATTTGATACAGTGGCTCCAGAATATACAGCATTAGGAATAGTTAATGGATCTCATTATGATGCAAAAGAAGGAGACATATATCATGCTAAAACAGGTGATTATGTAAGAATTCTTGTACAATTTGATAACGAGAAATTAGCAGTAATGCCAAAAATAAGAGTTTTAGGAGCAGACAATAAAGTTGTTAAAGAAGTAAATATGATAGATGCATATCTAACTTCAGAATCAATGAATACAAATGCTTATTCAGGACAATTTACAATAACAGAAGATATGAATTTACCAGAAGGTGAAATCAAATTTGAAGTTTATGGATATGAAGATGCAGCAGGAAATGTTGGAAAAACATTAACAAATGCAGATTTAAAATATCCAGGAATAGATCAAGGTGTAGAATATGATAAAACAGCACCAACAGCTGATTTTGTAGAATTCACAACTACAAATAAAAATAATCAATATGCTAAAGTTGGAGATCAAGTTTGGGTAAAAGTTAGAATTAAAGAAGAATTATCTAAATATCCAGTTATCAAAATAAATGGTATGGATACAGACAAAGAAACAATAATAAATGACCAAAATGAAGCTGGAACACTATATGTTGCATGGCTTACAATGACAGAAGATATAGCAAATGAAATAAATGAAGGAAAAATGTCTTTTGAAATATCAGGATTTGAAGATTTAGCTGGAAATGTTGGAGATGTTATTACTACAACTACAAATAATACATCTGTAACATTTGATAAAACAGCACCAGCATTAAGAGAATTAAGAGTACAAAACTTCTATAATCCAACAGGAAATCAAAACTATTCAGGATTAACACAAAATCCAAGACAAAATAAAGGAATAGCAATAACAGTAAATACAACAGAATTATTAGATAAAAATCCAATAATTGTAATTGGTGGAAAAGAAATAGAAGTGCCAGTACAAGAACCTCAATTTAATAAATATGTAGTATATGTAGATATAACAGAAGATATGAATTTAGTAGAAGGAGAAAAAATCCCAGTAACAGTTAAAGGATTAGTTGATTTAGCAGGAAATACAGGAGATGAAGTTACAACAACTGGTAATGATAATTACTACGTAATTTTCGATAGAACAGCTCCAAAGACATTAGCAAATAATATTTTAAAATTAGGTGAATCTAACGAGCAAAGAGAATATTATGTAAGACCTGGTGATTCAATTTATATGTGCTATACAGCAAATGAAGAACTAGGACATAATCCAACATTTACATTAATTAATAATGGAAAAGAATATGTAATGGAAGATTCACAAGTAATAGTAAAACAAAATCCTGCAAAAGCATGGGATTACACAGTAATTTATGAAATTCCAGAAGATACAACTTTTGTAGACGGAGAAATTGAATTAAAAGTTTCTAATATAGAAGATAAAGCTGGAAATAAGAGAGAAGACGTAAAAGGTCCAACTAATGGACATAAAGTATTTTTTGATACAACAGCTCCTGAAAAATTAAATTTAGGAATTGCTCGTAATATAGATAATGGTGATACAAGAGATCAAAGATATGCAAAAGCTGGAGACAGCATTCGTGTATTAGTATCTTTCCCAGAAAAATTAGCAGTAGAACCAAAAGTTGAAATGTTTGGAAAAGTATATGATGTAACATATCGTCCAGATAGTTCAATTGAAGAATCAAACATTTATTATTATATGGCAGATGTTAAGATAGACCAAAATACACCAGAAGGTGAAGTAGCATTTAAAGTATATGGATACAAAGATGTTGCAGGAAATGAAGGAGAACCTTTAACAAATGCTGATATAAATGATGGTAAATATACAAATGTAATAATAGATAATACAAAACCAACTATAGAGCCAACAGAAGATTCGATTTCTGGTTCAGAAGGTAATTATAGTAGAATAGGTTTTAAAGTTACAGACGATAATGGTGTAGCTTCTTATGAAATTAATGGTGAAACATTAATTCTTACAAACGGAGAAATTTCTTATGAAGCATTAAAATCATACTTAAAAGAAGGTGTAAATACTGTTGTTGCTAGCGATGAAGCTGGAAATACAGCTGAATATACATTTAACTATGATGCAGTAGCTCCAACAAGAGAGTATTCAAACATCATGGTTAATGGTGATGATAGTACAAAACATGAATTTTATGCAAAAATAGGAGATAAACTTTGGGTAAGTATAGGTGTTAAAGAAGAATTAGCACATAATCCATCATTTACATTAATAAATAATGGTGTAGAATATCCAATGGATGGAAATCTAGTAAAAGCTAATTATGATGAAAAAAATGATAGATATAGTTATGTTCTAATTTATGAAATTCCAGAAGATACAGCTTTTGTAGATGGAGAAATTACATTTAAAATTTCTGATTTAGTAGATTTATTTGGAAATAAAATGACAGATGAAACAAAACCATCTAATGGAAATAGAGTATTTTTTGATAAAACGCCAGCAACAATTAAGTTAAATGGTACTGAAGAACCTATTACTATAGAAGCAGGAAGTGAATATGTAGATGCAGGTGCAACTGTAACAGACAATATTGACGGCTTTATTTCTAGCAACTACCAATTCACTTATGCAAACTATTATGCAGATCCTAATTCAGACAAAGTAACTGAGTCAAGATTGACAGAAATTGATACTAGAAAAACAGGACTTTATAAAATAGCCTATATTTATACAGATAAAGCAGGTAATACAAAACAAGCAACAAGATATTTATACATTAAAGATACAACAATGCCAACAGTTACATTAAATGGTGAAGAAAATATAACAATAGAAGCAGGAACACCTTATAAAGATGAAGGTGCAAAAGTAACAGATAATTCAGACCCTACTATAGAAAACTTTAAATATACAAATATAAATTATTATGTAAATGGAGAACTTAAAAAGTCACATTTAACTGAAGTAGATGTTAAACAACCAGGGGAATATAAAATTGGTTATGAATATACAGATAAGTCAGGAAATACAAAGATTACAGTAAGAACAGTTATTGTTAAAGATACAACAGCTCCAGTAATTACAGCAAATGGAAAGAGCCAAACACTAAAAGTTGGTGACACATATACAGAATTAGGAGCAACATTAACTGATAATGCTTATATAGATGCTGACGATTATGAAATTACAATTCATTTTTATGATGAAAATGGTAAATTAGTATACCCATCACCATCAAAAGTAGATACATCAAAAGTAGGAGAATATAGAATAGCATATACAGCAAAAGATAGTTCAGGAAATGCTTCAAATGTAGCTACTATATCAGTAAAAGTTGAAAGATAATCACAAAAGTATAAAAGGTAGAAAGTACTTTCTACCTTTTATATATCAATATAAAGATATGAAACAGAATACTTTTAAGGGGGAAAATATTTTGGCAAAAAGATATAAAAGCGAACCAACCAAAAAAACTAGTTCACACAAAAAATCTCCAAATAAAAGGAATAGAGTAATTGATAAAAGAAAAGTCTTAGCTGTAATTATAATAATAGCAATAATAATTGCAGGATATTTTATAGTTACAAAGATAAACTCAACTGATTCAAATGGAGAAATAAGAATTAGTAATGCAGAAAAGAAATTATCATCAGACATCTTAATATTAAATGATTTAAATAATGAGGTAATAGAGCATTTAGATATGAAAAATATACAATTAGTAAAAGCTCATTATAAATTAGAAAATTTAGAAACAGGAATAGTAAATCTATACTATAAAGTAGATGATAAGGAAATAGTTAAGGTTGATATAAACATTAAGGATAAAGTAATAGAAAAAGCAGAAAAACAAGAAAATGCAGAAGAAATGTCATTAACACAAATTGGCAATAACATGACTAGAGATATAAAGAAATATTTTAATGACAATCAAAAAAGATTAAAGCCAGATGAAGGAAAAAATATTTTAAATATTATTGTAGCAAACGAGCAAATAATTATAAATGCTAGTGAAAATTAAGAAAAAGTGCTTCTTATATGAAAGAGGCGCTTTTTTGTATGTATAACTGTTTTTAATTAAAATAGAAATAGCAGGGATTTGAACAACGTCCCTAAATCCCTTTAAAAAATCGGGACTTGAGGAACGTCCCCAAATCCCGTTGTATTGAATATATAATTAAACAAAGACATTTAATAAAGTTAAACATATTGCTGCCAATATAGTTTTAACAGAAATTGTTATAGTTTTCTTAACTGCTTTGTTAATAACTATTAACCTATGTTCTTTTCTGATTGTTAAAGCTAAACAATCAGTTTTATTATAATTTTCCATTGTATTTCTCTCCTTTTTATCTATAGTATCTATGTCAAAAATCTTTAGTATTTTTCATAATATAAATTCATTATAGAGCAAATATTAAAAATTGTCAACATTTTTGTTACAAAAATGTAATAAAAAAATATAAAAAAAGTAATATTGGAAAAATTTGTGAAATTTACCAAATGGACATAAAAGTATGATACAATTTATATATAGAAGGAATATTTTGAAAGAAAATTACTTTCATTTTTACATGTACATTCGAACAAACCGAGAAAGGGAAGGACTTTAATATGCAAAAAGTATTATTTGTATGTCTTGGAAATATATGTAGATCACCAATGGCAGAATATATTTTTAAAGACATAGTAGCAAAAAACGGACAAGAAAAAAACTTCTACATTTCTGCTGCTGCAACTAGTACAGAAGAAATTGGAAACGATATGCATTATGGGACTAAAGAAAAGTTACTTGAACATAATATACCATTTCAAAAACATAGAGCTAAACAGCTAAAAAAAGAAGATTATGATAAATATGATTATATAATTGGGATGGAGAATAGTAATATTGTAAGGATAAAAGCAATTGTAGGTATAGATGCAGCAAATAAAGTATATAAATTATTGGATTTTACAAATGAGAAAAAAGATATAGCAGATCCTTGGTACACAGGAAATTTTACCAAAACTTATGAAGAAGTACTAAAAGGATGTCAAGCTTTATATAATTACTTAACAAAGGAGTGATTATTATGTCATATATCGAATTTAAAAATGTATGTAAAGATTATAAAATGGGAGAAGTTATAATACACGCCTTAAGTAATGCCAATTTAAGCATAGAAAAGGGAGAATTAGTTGTAATAGTAGGTCCAAGTGGAGCAGGCAAAACTACAGCTTTAAACATATTAGGTGGTATGGATAATGCTACATCTGGAAGAGTTATAGTAGATAATAAAGAAATCTCCAGATTAAAAAATAGGGATTTAATAAAATATAGAAGAGAAGATATAGGTTTTGTATTCCAATTCTATAATTTAGTGCAAAATTTAACAGCAATAGAAAACGTAGAACTTGCAACACAAATATGTAAGAAATCTTTAAATCCAGAACAAGTAATGGAGAAGGTAGGTTTAGCAGAAAGAAAAAATAACTTTCCTTCACAATTATCTGGAGGAGAACAACAAAGGGTTGCTATTGCAAGAGCAATAGCTAAAAATCCAAAGTTATTGCTATGTGATGAACCTACAGGAGCATTGGACTATAAAACAGGTAAACAAATATTAAAGCTATTGCAAGATATGTCTAGAAAAGAAAATATGACAGTCATAATAATTACTCATAATGGAGCAATAGCTCCAATGGCAGATAAAGTTATAAAATTCAAAAATGGAACCGCAGAAGATATGATAATAAATGAGAATCCAACACCAATCGAGGAGATAGAATGGTAATAAGGAGGTGGAAGTATGAAAAAAGCACTACTTAAAAATAGTTTTAAAGAAATAAAAACCTCATATAAAAGATTTATTTCTATATTGCTTATAGCACTATTAGGAGTAGGCTTTTTTGCAGGTTTAAGAGCTACATCTCCAGACATGGTAGATACTATAGACAAGTATTATAAAGAACAAAATGTGTATGATATACAAATAATGTCTACATTAGGGCTTACAAATAGTGATATAGATGCTATAAAAAATATAGAGAATGTAGAAAATGTTTATGGTACATATTCAGAAGATATTTTAGTAAAAGTAAATAATAAAGAATTAGTATCTAAAATATTAACAATAGAAGAAATTAATAAACCGAGATTAATTGAAGGAAGTATGCCATCAAATGCCAATGAATGTTTGGTAGAGCCATCATTTTTAACAACAGCAAATAAAAATATTGGTGATACTATAACATTGGAAGCAAACGAGGAAAATGAGCTTCTTAAAGAATTAACTCTGAAAATAGTAGGAACTGCAGAAAGTCCTTTATACATATCAAGAGAAAGAGGAACAACAAGTTTAGGCTCTGGAACAATAAATAATTTTATTTATGTTTCAAGAGATAATATAGAATCAGATGTATATACCGAGATATATGTAACGTTAAAGGATGCAGAAAAATATACAACTAGTTCTAATAAATACGAGAATTATGTAGAAGAAACAAAAGATAAAATAGAAGGAATTAAAGAAGAAAGAGAAACAGCAAGATATAATGAGCTTATAGATGAAGCAAATGAAGAAATTCAAGAGGCAGAAAACGATTTTAATACTCAAAAGGCTGATGGAGAAAAACAGCTAGCTGATGCAGAGGCTAAAATAGAAGATGGCAAAAAGCAAATAACAACTGGTGAGAGTGAGATAAAATCAAACGAAGAAAAATCCAATAAAGAATTTGCAAATGCAGAAAAGAAGATTCAGAGTGCAAAAGCCGAAATAGAAAAAAATGAGAAAACGTTAGAAGAACAAAAACAAAATGCTCAAACTCAAATTGATGAGGCAAATACTAAAAAAATAGAGTTAACGTCAACATTACAGACGGTAAATCAATCGTTAGACCAAGTAACACAAGCATATAATGATGTAGTAAATAAATTAAACGATAGTAGTTTAAGTGAAGAAGAAAAAGCTACATTGACGGCTAAAAAACAAGCTTTAGAAACTCAAAAACAGGAATTAGAAACAAATAAAATGCAGTTGCAAGCTGGAATTACAGAAATAGAAAACAAGGTAAATTCTGCAACTAACACAATAAGTGATGCTCAAGTCAAAATTGAATCAGCAAAAGCAGAAGTAAGTAAACAAGAAAAAACTTTAGCAAGCACCAAAAAGAAGACAGAAACACAGCTAAGTAATGCAAAAGCTGAATTAGAAACTTCAAAACAAGAAATACAAACAGCAGAGGCAGAATTAGTTACTAAAAAAGAAGAGTTTAATACTAAAATTGCAGATGCAGAAACAGAATTAATTGATGCCAAAGAAAAAGTTAACGAGATAGAAAGTGCAGAATGGTACATATTAGATAGAAATCAGAATAGTGGATATGTAAGTTTTATACAAGACACGCAAAGTGTAGATAGCTTAAGTATCGTATTTCCAATTGTATTTTTTGCAATAGCAATATTGGTGTCATTAACCTCAATGACAAGAATGGTAGAAGAAGATAGAACAGAACTAGGAACACTAAAATCTTTAGGATATAACAAAGCACAAATAATGTTTAAATACATACTTTATTCTAGTTTAGCTTGTATTATTGGAGGAGTAATTGGTATAATTATAGGTTTGCAATTAATACCAAGAATTATCTGGATGATGTACAGTATGATGTATACAATTCCAGAATTTGTAGTAGGACTAAATTCTGAACACTCATCATCAGGTTTAGCACTTATATATATTTGTATTGTTGGTGCTACAATTTATGCAGCAGCAAGGGATTTAAAAGAAAAACCAGCAAATCTATTAAGACCAAAGGCTCCAAAACTTGGAAAAAGAGTTTTATTAGAGCGAGTAAAATTCATTTGGAAAAGATTAAACTTTTCACAAAAAGTTACTATTAGAAATATATTTAGATATAAAAAGAGATTTTTAATGACAATTATAGGTATCTTTGGTTGTACTTCGTTAATTTTAACTGGATTTGGAATAAAAGATTCTATATCTACGATATTACCAAATCAATATGAAAAAGTATTTTTATATGATTTTCAAGTTAGTATGAAGAGTAGTTTGAATGATGAAGAAAGACAAAGTGTTATTACAGAATTACAAAATACTGAAAATGTTAATAATGTTGTGGAAACATATATGGTAGCTGATACTGCAAATCATAATGAATATTCAGAAGACTTGCAAGTAGTAGTACCTAAAAATGTAGATGATTTGAAAAATGTTATTACAATAAATGATGTTGATAATAAAAAAGAAGAAGTTAACCTATCATCAGATGGAGTTATTTTAACAGATAAATTGGCACAATTATTAGATGTAAAAGTTGGAGATACAATTACTTTAGACGGAACTTCAGAAGAAAATAAAGAAGTTAAAGTATCTGATATAACAGAAAATTATATTGCTCATTATATATATATGACAAAAGATATGTACGAAAGTTTATATGGGGAAACATATAATACAAATGTATTACTTGTAAAGGCTGAAAATTTATCAGAAGAAGCACAAGAAGAGCTTTCTAAAAAGTTATTAGATGGTGGTAAGGTGTCTACAGTTTCATTAAATTCAAATGCAGAGAAAACTTTGGATGATACAATTAGTTCATTAAATTATGTTGTTGTAATATTAATTGTTTCAGCAGGATTGCTTGCATTTGTGGTATTATATAATTTATCTAATATAAATATTAGTGAAAGACAAAAAGAACTTGCAACAATTAAGGTATTAGGTTTTTATGATAAAGAAGTATATACTTATGTAACAAGAGAAACAGTATTATTAACAATAATAGGAATTGCACTAGGACTAATTGGGGGCTATTTCTTAAATTACTTTATAATTGGTACATGTGAAATAAATATGCTTAGATTTGCAAAAGTTATACATCCATTAAGTTATTTATATGCTATTTTAATTACAGTTGCTTTTACGATTATAGTAAATGTAATTACCTATTTTGCATTAAAGAAAATAGATATGATTAGCAGTTTAAAGAGTGTAGAATAGGGATTTGGAAATCGGGATTCGGGATTTGGGGACGTCCTTTCGGGATTTGGGGACGTTCCTTAAATCCCGATTTTTTGTTTTGGAAAATTCCTAGCTAGGCTTTGGGGAATTTTGGGTTTTGACAAAAGAAATGCCCTCGTCACAGCGTGGCGAGGGATAAAGATTTAAAAGAGATGTGTTGCACGATTGCATTACAGAAGTTAGAACGTTATTGCCTGGACCCAGTTGATCAGTTCAGAAAGAAGGCGACCACCTTCTGCAAACATTGCTGAGAGGCTATCTGCTGCACCAGGCCAGTTTAGCGTAAACAACTGAACAAAAGCTTTAAGCAGAGTAAAAGCTACTTTCAGCAGGAACTCGTAAAATACGAGAATTCCTTCACAGAGCTGGAAAAAGACAGGGCATTTTCCAGAAACTTCAGGACAGAATTCAACGACTAACATTGCTATCAGAGCCAATATTAAGTTGAATCTCATTGCCCGTGCAAAACTATTGATTGCATGCTCTATGCTGAGAGCAACAGATTTTGAGGTAGCCTGCCGAGCTTTCTGACTTCCAAAACGCTTTTTCCACCAGTCCTTTAACCGGTCAATCGGTGTAGGCTTAGGTGTCGTAGTTTGCGGAAGAAAGGAAGTATGCTTAGCCTGAGTTGTTGTTCCAGGGTTAACATTTGCATTCTTCATCATTTTGTTTGTCATCATATTGTTCTCCTTTTCTTATCAAGTTGCAAAGTATCAATTGATACTAGATACAAAGCAACAGTTTATAGTCACTTTTTATTATACCATAATTATGTTAATTATTCAACCTAAGTGCTTAGTTAGACTGGATTTAGAGGGATTACCCAAAAATTGAAATAATTAAATATAGCTAGAAAAGAAACCAAAAATATGATATATTAATTGCAATAATTATCGGAAAAAGGAGAAATTTGTGAAAGAAAAAACAAAAGAGATATTAAATAAGGTTATAAATTCTAGTTTTTTTATTATAATACTTGCAATTTTTATAATATTAAAAACTATATTATTTTATAAAAGTACAGTATGTATAAATGAAAAAATTGATATAAAAACAATACAAAGTAGTATAATATATATTTTATCTTTATTTGGAATATTAGCTTTATTACCTAAAAAAGGAAGAAATATAGGGGGAATAGTTTTAGATACAGTAATAAGCATAATTTTATTTGCAGACAATATTTATTACACTTATTCAAGTAATGTACTATCAGTATTACAAATAACTAATCTACAATATGGCGAAGAAATAATGTCAACATTACCAATGCTATTAAAAATGCATCAAATACTTTATTTTATAGATATACTACTTCTTGTGATTTTATTTGTATCAAAATTTATAAAATTAGAAAAAGGGGAAAAAACCAAAGTACCATATATTGTTATTAGAACATTAATTGGATTATTTGCAATATATGTATTTATTACATCAGCAATAGAGGGAAATGAAAAAGCTTTAGAAGATCCATATAATAGAGATACACAAATAAAGAAAGCAACAATTTATGGATATCATATATCAGATATATTAAATGCTATAGATGGCTCAAAACAAGTAAAATATAAAAATAAAAAAGAAGCGATGGATGCATATGATTCTCTAAAAGAAGAATATAACCGAGAATATGAAGAAAGTTATCTAGATATTGCAGGATCAATGGAAGGCAAAAATGTAATAATTCTTCAATTAGAATCTATGCAAGAATTTGTCCTAAATAAAACTATAAATAATAAAGAAATAACACCAAACCTAAATAAATTTATAAATGAAAATATAAGACTTTCTAATATGTATATGCAAAGCTATTCTACAACAGCAGATTCAGAGTTTTCAACAGTAACATCATTATATCCTGTAGAAAATGGAATGGCATATAGTAGATATTATAAAAATACATATGATGATATCTTTAAAATGTTTCATCAAAAGGACTATACAACTTCATATATGCATGGAAACTATGGATATTTTTGGAATAGAACTAATGTATATAACAATATGGAAGTTGATCATGTAGAATTAAAAGATGCTTTTGCAGATACTTCGGAAGATGTAATGGGCTATTTGTCAGATGAATTATTATACAGACAAGCTGTAGAAAAATTATCAAATTATGATGCACCATTTATATCATATATTGTTGCAGCTTCATCACATACTGGTTTTACATTGGATGGATTGCAAGATAGAAGTAAAGTTAGCATAGATGTTGGAAAATATAAAGATACTTTCTTTGGAAATTATTTAGAATCAGCCAATTACGCAGATTATGCATTTGGTATATTTATAGATGAACTAAAAAAAGCTGATTTATATGATGATACTGTAATAATTTTATATGGCGACCACAATGGACTAGATATGTATAATAACGAAATGATAGAGTTTTTAAGTGAATTAGATGGAAATGTTACAGATGTAGATATAAAATTAAATTATATTAGAGTGTTAGCGGGGATGAGAATTCCAGGAATTAGCAATTTAAGAATAGATAAACCTGTTAGTAAATTAGACATAAAACCAACACTTGCATATCTATGTAACTTAGATTCAGGAGTATCTTTAGGAACAAATATGTTAGCTAAAAAAGATTTTATATGTTTAAATAACGAAAGAATCGTTACAGCTGACTTTTACTATGATGAATTATGGTTTAATATACAAACAGGAGAAATAGTAGAGGAAAATGAACAACTAAAAAAATATTATGATTATATGAAAAGGGAACTAGATATATCAAAATCTATAGTTTTAGAAGACTTGTTAAGATAAGGTGATAAAATATGAAAATATTGATTGGAACGAAAAATAAAGGAAAAATAGAAGGTGCCAAAAGGGCATTCGAAAAGTACTTTAAAGATGTTACAATAGAGGGAATAAGTGTAGAATCAGAGGTTGCTGACCAGCCAGTAAATGATGAAATATTACAAGGTGCAAAAAACAGAGTAAAGAACTTAAAAAAATATGCAGAAGAAAATATGATAGAAGCAGATTTTTTTGTAGCAATGGAATCTGGAATAACAGATAAGTTTGGAACATGGTTAAATTTAACAACAGTATATATCGAAAATAAAAATGAAGAAGGAGCTGTTGGGTTTGGTCCTGCATATCCAATTCCAGATAGATATATAGATGAAATAAGGAAAAAAGAATTAAGCTATGTGCTTGCAAAACTTTTCGAAAGTAAAGAGCTTAAAGCTCCACAAGGTGGAATATCTCAACTAAGCCATGGACAAGTTACTAGAATAGATTTAGCAGAGCAGGCTTTTATAATGGCATTAACACATTTTATTAATGGGGAGATATGGAGATAAGATGAACTTTTTTGAAAGTAATAGTAAACTAGAGCCACATAAGATTTTGGTAAATTTTATTAAGAATAATCCAAGTATAAAAACAGCAATTGATTTAGGGTGTGGCGCAGGTAGAGATACTAAATTTTTAGTACAAAATAATATAATTGTAACTGCTATCGATAGAGTTGATGTAACAAAATTTTTGTATAAAGATTTAACAGAAGAAGAAAAAGCAAGATTAAATTTTGTGCAGGCTAAATTTTCTGAGATAGACTTACCAAAAACAGATTTAATTATTTCATATGAGGCTTTACCTTTTTGTAATAAAGAAGCATTAGTTAAGTTGCTAGCTAAAATAAAAGATTCTTTAAATGAGAATGGATATTTCTTATGTAATTTCTTCGGAAAGAATGATTCATGGTTTGGAAATGATAAAATTCAGTTTTATGAAAAGGAAGAAATAGAAGATTTATTAAAAGATTTTAAAATATTAAAATTAAATGAGATTGAAAGAGATGGAGAATCTGCAATGCATCAAATTAAACATTGGCATGTATTTTGGATAATTGCAAAAAAAGAAGAACAGAAAGGGTGAATAAAATGAAAAAAATAATAGGACTTGTACCAGCATCTAATAATTTATTTAAGACAGACTTGGTATATGAAGATAAATATTATTTTATAAATAATTATATAGAAAGAATAAATGAAGCTGGAGCAATTGTTAGTGGGGTATTACCTTGTAGTGCATATGTTGATGAAGAAACCTTAAGTTTATATGATGCATTCATATTGTCAGGTGGTGGAAAAATACATCCATACCATCTACAAGTAGTCGATTATGCAGTAAAAAATAATAAGCCATTATTAGGAATTTGTATGGGAATGCAAACTTTAGCTATATATTTTTTGCTATGCAAAGAAAAGAAAGAACGAAATTATGAAGGCAGTATTATAGAGTTATTTGAAGATTTAAGAAAAAATAAATATGATTTTACAGAGCCTGTAGAAGGACATAGAAATGCAGACTTAACAAGAGATAATATAGAAGATATAAAGCATAAGGTAATATTGGATAAAAACAGTATATTATATAATTTATATAAAGAAGATGTATTAAACATGCCAAGTATTCATAGATATAGAATTCCACAAGTAGAAGAACCATTAAAAGTAGTAGGAAGGGCAGAAGATGGTACAATAGAAGTTATAGAATATAATGATATGATATTTGGAGTGCAATTTCATCCAGAAAATGAAAGCATAAATAATTGTATTTTTAAATATATTATAAGTAAATGTTAAAAAACTAGATAAATTATAATTTATATATAAGAAAGGAATGATATAAACATGAAAGTATTATTAATTAATGGAAGTTCTAGAAAAGAGTGTACATATACTGCATTAAGTAAGGTGGCAGAAAGCTTAAATGAAGAAGGAATAGAAACTGAAATTATAAATTTAGGTGGAACACCTGTAAGAGATTGTATTGGATGCAAAATGTGTGCTAAAAATGGAAATGCTAGATGTGTATTTAATGATGATATCGTAAATGAAATAATAGAGAAAGCTGAAGAAAGTGATGGGTTTATATTTGGTACACCAGTTTATTATGCACATCCATCAGGAAGAATTTTATCTGTTTTAGATAGAGCCTTCTATGCAGGCAAAAAAGCTTTCGAATTTAAGCCAGGTGCAAGTATTATAAGTGCTAGAAGAGGTGGAACAGTTGCTTCTTTTGATGTACTTAACAAATATTTTACAATTAGTCAAATGCCAATAGTTTCTTCTACATACTGGAACAATGTACATGGAAATAATAAAGAAGAAGTTGTACAAGATTTAGAAGGTATGCAAACAATGTATAATTTAGGAAAAAATATGGCATGGATTTTAAAATGTATAGAAAGTGGAAAGCGAAATAATATTAATAAACCGGTCAATAAAACGGTTAAAACTAATTTTATAAGGTAAAATCCTTGAAATTTAGCTCAAAATATGTTAACATAAATAGACGGAAAAGGATGTTGATGTAATTTGAGTATGGAAGCAAAAACTGTAGAATACTGTTTTGATTCTAAAATATATTCTGGGGAAGATATAAAAAGAAAAATAGAACAAATAAAAAGAGATTTTAGTAGAATTTCTAATAAACCAGTAGAAGTGAGAGTAGAGCTTAACGAGTTAGGAATGTATGTTTTAACTTTTAGATTTTACGCAAAACGAAGTATTGCTAAAATGAAACCAGAAAAAATAACTAAATTATATATAGAATCATTAGGAGAATATTCGAATGGTTATATAAATAAATTGATTGGGAATAAAGATAGCGAATATATAAGAAAATTAAAAAATAGAGATAAAGAGCATAAACAACTGCAGAAGAGGCTTAAAGAACAAAACAAAAAGAAAAATTATGCAAGAGTAGAATATGTAAAAGAAGATAAAAAGAAAGAAAAAAAGGAAACAGAACCTGTAATACAGAAACAATATAATAATTATAATAAAAAAGAAAATAAGATAAAACAAGAGTCTGTAAAAAGAACACCACATATAGAATATTTACACAGAGAAGAGGAAGAAAAAAAGTTTACAGAGAGATTAAATGAATATTTGCAAATGTTAAAGAATGTTAAGGCTCCTAAATTAGAACGTAAAAATAAAATTAAGGTAAAAAACAAAGTAGAGAAGAAGAAAATTCAATATGAGCAAAACATAAGAAAACGAGCAAATTATGATAGCTATAAAAAACATAATAAGAAAGAACAACAAATTGGAGAAAAACATTATTGGAGTGACAATTATATTCCAAAGGAATATGGTAAATATAAAGAAACAAAAAAATTTAAACCATTATAAAATCGGGAGTTTGGGATGTTCCTTGCAGGGATTTGGGGACGTTCCTCAAATCCCGATTTTTGTTGTTCTAATAAAATGAGTATTGGTAATTTATTAGACAGGGAAAAAAAGACCGTCCCCAAATCCTGGTTAGGGAAAAAAGGACTGTCCCTAAATTTCATAGGTGTGTTACTCTTGCTTTTATTTCTTTTGTTTTACCAACATTCCAGAAATTTTCTCCTAAATAACCACAAGTTCTTCTTGTTACATTCATTTTACTTTGGTCTTTATTACCACAATTTGGGCATTCCCATTCGTTATCATCATTTATAATTATTTCTCCATCAAATCCACATACCTGGCAATAGTCAGATTTTGTATTAAATTCTGCATATTGAATATTATCATATATAAATTTAACAACTTCTTCTAAAGCCTTTAAATTATTTTGCATATTTGGTACTTCAACATAAGATATCGCACCACCACTAGAAATTGGTTGGAATTCACTTTCAAATTTTAATTTAGAGAAAGCATCAATTTTCTCTCTAACATCTACATGGTATGAATTTGTATAATAACCCTTATCTGTAACATCTTTAATATCTCCAAACTTTTCTTTATCAATTCTAGCAAATCTATAACATAAACTTTCTGCAGGGGTTCCATATAAAGCAAAACCAATTCCTGTTTTTTGTTTCCATTCTGAAACTTTAGATTTTAAATGATTCATAACTCTTAATGCAAATTCTTTTCCAATAGGATCAGTATGTGATACACCTTTCATTAATTTTGTAAGCTCATATAATCCAATATATCCTAGAGAAATTGAAGAATAACCACCATGTAATAGTTTATCAATTTTTTCACCTTTTTTAAGTCTTGCTATTGCACCATATTGCCAATGAATAGGACTAATGTCAGATAAAGTACCTTCTAATGCATGATGTCTGCACATTAATGCTTCATAACATAAATCTAATCTTTCATCAAACAATTTCCAGAACTTATCTTCATCTCCATTTGCAATAATTCCTATTTGAGGTAAGTTGATACTTACAACACCTTGATTAAATCTGCCTTCAAATTTATAATTTCCATTTTCATCTTTCCAAGGAGCCAAGAAACTTCTGCAACCCATTGGACTAAATACATTTCCTTCATAGTTTTCTCTCATTTTCTTAGCAGAAATATAGTCTGGATACATTCTTTTGGCAGAACATTTTACAGCAAGTTTTGTTAGATAATCATATTTTCCACCTTTTAAGCAGTTATGTTCATCTAAAACATAAACAAGTTTAGGAAATGCAGGTGTAACATAAACACCAACTTCATTTTTTACTCCTTGAATTCTTTGGTTTAGAATTTCTTCTATGATCATGGCATTTTCTTCTATATAAGGGTCATCTTTTTTTAGATTCAAGAATAGTGTTACAAAAGGGGTTTGTCCATTTGTAGTCATTAATGTATTTATTTGATATTGAATTGTTTGAACACCAGATCTTAATTCTTCTTCTACACCAATTCTAACAATCTTTTCTATTTCTTTATCTGATAATGTATCTCCAAATGCAACTTTATATTTTTCTTTTAATTTATCGTGTGATTTTCTTAAATATTTGCCTAAATGGCTTATATCAAGAGATTGACCACCATATTGATTACTTGCAACAACTGCAATTATTTGGGTCATTACAATACATGCTACTCTAAAACTTTTTGGCTCTTCAATTAATTTGCCATTCATAACAGTACCATTCTCAAACATATCTTTTATATTAACTAAACAACAATTATGTATTGGCTGTATGAAATAATCCATGTCGTGAAAGTGTAAAATTCCTTCTTTATGAGCATCAACTATTTTCTTTGGTAACAAAATTCTTTGTGTTAAATCTCTAGAAACTTCACCAGCAATATAGTCACGTTGTGTTGAAGCTAACATTGTATTCTTATTAGAGTTTTCTTCTTTTAATTCTTGGTTTTCATTTCTAATAATTGATAAAATTGTTTTATCTGTTGTATTAGTTTTTTGAACCGTTGCTTTTGGCTCTTTCGTTTTTATTGTCTCCATTTTTTACCCCCTGTTATGTTTAAATACTTTGCTATATATGGTATAATCATATAGGTAAAAAATGAGATAGTAAATATACAAAATTTAAATTCCGACAAAATTTTTACATATCCTGAATGTTCGTAAAAAAATATGTGGGGTGAGGACGTGAGAGTTCGTGATAAAACGAAGAAAAAAATTGCAAGTTCACTAATGAATTTAGTCGAAAAGAAGCCTATAGATAAAATTACGATTACTGATATAACTGTAAATTGTGATATATCAAGACAAGTTTTTTATAGGTATTTTTTAGATAAAAAGGATTTAATTAATTGGATATATGAAGAAGACTGTGGTTCTGTAATTTATACTGGCGAAGAAAAATTTAGCATAAAAAGTTGGTTAAAATATATTATAGATATTTTAGCAGAGAAAAAGAATTTTTATATGCATGCAATAAAAGATGATTCTAGTAAAGCATTTGAAACGTTAATTTTAAATAAAACAAGATTTTATTTAAAAAAGCTTATAAAACACAAAACTGCAACTGAGCTTACAAAACAATTAGAATTTCTAGTGGAAATGACTGCAAGAGCTTTAATTGATATGATTATTTTGGAAATAGAAAGCGAAATGCCTGTAAAAAAAGAAATTCTATTAGATTGGCTTATGAATGGAATGTCAAGAGAAATAGCTGATTTAATTGAAGAGTATGAAGTTCCTATGAATGTGGTAAAAAGGTGGAAAATGTAATAATATTGCGGAAAAAATTAGATTGTTAGCATTGACAAACAATGGCAAATATAATACAATATGTATGTGCAATTTAAAAGTTGCACATATTAAATGTATAAAAGTTAGCGTAAGCTAACAAAAACGAATAGTATAAAAAATTATTAATAAGAAGAATAAATATAAAGGAGTTATTAAAATGAGCGAAACATTATTAGAAATAAAAAATTTACATGCAAAAGCAGGAGATAAAGAAATAATAAAAGGATTAGACCTAAAAATAAATAAAGGTGAAGTACATGTAATTATGGGACCAAATGGTGCTGGTAAATCTACACTATCTAATGTAATATTAGCAAATCCAGAATATACACAAACAGAAGGAGATATTATATTAGACGGTGAAAACATAAATGGACTAAAAACGGATGAAAGAGCGAGAAAAGGAATATTTATGTCATTCCAATCACCAAAAGAAATTCCAGGAGTTAGTGTAACAAACTTCTTAAAATATGCAAAAATTGCAACAACAGGAAAGCCAGTTAAAATATTTGAATTCAAAAAAGAATTAGAAAAAAATATGGAAGAATTAAAAATGAAACCAGAATATGCTAACAGAAATTTAAATGTTGGTTTTTCTGGTGGAGAGAAAAAGAAAAATGAGATATTACAAATGCTTACATTAAATCCAAAACTTGCAATCTTAGATGAAACAGATTCAGGACTAGATGTAGATGCTATAAAAACAGTTTCTAAAGGAATAAAAATGTATAGCAATGAAAATAATGGAGTATTAATAATAACTCATGGAACAAAGATTTTACAAGGATTACACGTAGATTATGTACATGTTTTAGTAGACGGAAAAATAATAAAAACAAGTACAGGAGATTTAGCAAACGAAATAGAAGCAAAAGGATATGAAGAATACAAGAAATAGAGGTGAAAGAATTGGCAGAAAAGAAAACACAAATAGAAGATATTTCTAGAAATATATATGACATAAAAAACAAAGACGAATATAGTTATAAATCTAAAAAAGGAATAACTAAAGAAATAGTAGAAGAAATCTCAAAACAAAAAAATGATGCACCTTGGATGAGAGAGTTTAGATTAAAATCATTAGAGACATACAACAAACTAGCACTTCCAACATGGGGACCAAATCTAGACGAATTAAATATGGACGAAATTGCAACATATGTAAGACCAAAAACAGATATGAAAAGCAGTTGGGATGATGTTCCAGAAGATATCAAAAATACATTTGATGCTTTAGGAATTCCAGAAGCAGAAAAGGAATCTTTAGCAGGTGTTGGTGCACAATATGATTCAGAAGTTGTATATCACAGTATAAAAGAAGATTTAGTAAAACAAGGTGTTATATATACAGACATGGAAACAGCTGTGAGAGATTATGAAGATATAGTAAAAGAACATTTTATGAAATGTGTACCTGTATCAGACCATAAATTTGTAGCATTACACGGAGCAGTATGGTCAGGAGGATCATTTGTATATGTACCAAAAGGTGTACAAGTAGATATTCCGTTACAATCATATTTTAGATTAAACTCACCAGAATCTGGACAATTTGAACACACTCTAATAATCGTAGATGAAGGAGCAAGCTTACATTTTATAGAAGGTTGTTCTGCTCCAAAATATAACAAAGTAAATTTACATGTAGGTTGTGTAGAATTATTTGTTAAGAAAAATGCACATTTAAGATATTCAACAATAGAAAACTGGTCTAAGAATATGATGAACTTAAATACCAAAAGAGCTTTAGTAGAAGAAGGCGGAAAAATAGAATGGGTAACAGGTTCATTTGGTTCAAAAGTTTCTATGTTATATCCAATGGCTGTTTTAAATGGAGCAAATTCTAAAATGGAATATACAGGAATTTCTTTTGCAGGACATGGACAAAACCTAGATACAGGTTTAAAAGTTGTGCATAATGCACCAAATACTTCATCAGTAATTAACTCTAAATCAATATCTAAAGATGGCGGAATTGCAACATTTAGAAGCTTAGAAAGAGTTATGCCAGCTGCTAAAAATTCTAAATTATCTGTATCTTGTGAATCACTAATGTTAGATAATAAATCTAAATCTGATACAATTCCAGTAAGTGATATAAGAACAGAAGAAGTAGAATTTTCACACGAAGCAAAAATCGGAAAAATAAGTGATGAAGAAATATTTTATTTAATGTCAAGAGGAATTTCAGAAGAAGAAGCAAAAGCAATGATAGTTAGAGGATTTGCATATCCTATTTCTAAAGAACTTCCTTTAGAATATGCAGTAGAAATGAATAACTTAATAAATCTAGAATTAGAAGGGAGTATAGGATAATGAGAAATATAGTATTAAACGAAACTCCAGTTAGAACATCTAAAAATTATGGAATAAACAATATAGAAATAAAAGATTTCGAAGAACCGGTTATTAAGGAATTTAAAAATATAAAAATAACAGATAATGAAAATTGTGTATTAAATCACAAGGAAGAAGTAAAGTTAAAATTTGGGTTAGGAGAATATTTCTTAAATCAATCAAATAAACAAGCAAATATAAATTTAAAAATAAATGTAGATAAAAAATTAAAAGAGCCAATTATAATAGAATATAATTTAGACAAATCTAATAATGTTTTAGTCGATAATATAAATATAAATGCAAAAGATAATACAAAGGCCAATATAATTGTTATATATAAATCACAAGATGAAATAAATGGATACCATAATGGAATTTGTAATGCACAAATCGGAGCAAATGCAAATATTCATGTAACAATTGTAAATCTATTAAACACGAAAATAAGTAATTTTTACTCTGTAAATTCTAACATAGAAGATGAAAGCAAATCATTATTTTCTATGGTAGAGTTTGGAGGGAAATACAATGTAGTAAATTATTATGCAAAATTAGCTGGTTATAAATCAGTTAATAAACTACATTCAATCTATTTAGGTAAAGAAGAGCAAAAAATAGATTTAAATTATATTACAGAACTATATGGTGAAAAAACAAATGTAGATATAGAAGTAAATGGAGCTTTAAAAGATAAGGCAAGAAAGAATTTTAAAGGTACAATAGATTTTAAAACAGGTTCTAAAAAAGCAAAAGGAAAAGAAAACGAATATTGTACATTACTTTCTGATACATCATATTCTAAAGCATTACCAATGCTTTTATGTACAGAAGATGATGTAGAAGGAGAACATAGTACAGCAACAGGCAAAGTAGATGATAACGAATTATTCTATATTATGACAAGAGGAATAAGTGAAAAAGAAGCAAAGAAAATGATTGTTAAAGCTAAATTTAATTCTGTAATACAAGGAATTAAAGAAGAGACTGTACAAAATTTGATTTTAGAAGAGGTTGATAGGAGGCTAGATTAATGAATCCTGAAACAATTAGAAAAGATTTTAAGATATTCGAAAATAGAGATATTGCATATTTAGATAGTGGTGCAACATCACAAAGACCTTATCAGGTATTAAAAGCAGTAGAAGAATACTATAATAAAAATAATGCTAATCCACATAGGGGAACATATGATTTAAGTATAGATTCTACAGCAGAATATGACAAAGCAAGAGCAAAAGTTGCAAAATTTATAAATGCTAAAAGACCAGAAGAAATAGTATTTACTAAAAATGCGACGGAAAGCTTAAATTTAGTTGCCAATTCTTATGGATTAGAAAATCTACAAGAAGGAGACAATGTAGTTATTTCTATTATGGAGCATCATTCTAATTTAGTACCTTGGCAAAAAGTTACAAAAATAAAAAATGCTAAATTGGAATATATGTATATTAATGAAAATTATGAGATAACAGATGAAGAAATTAATAAAAAAATAACGGAGAAGACAAAGATTGTAAGTATAACAGAAATATCTAATGTTTTAGGTGTAAAAACACCACTAGAAAAAATAATAAAAAGAGCACATGATGTTGGTGCAGTTGTAATTGTAGATGGAGCACAAAGCGTGCCACATATTAAAATTGATGTTCAAAAAATGGATGCTGATTTCTTTGTATTTTCTGGACACAAATTAATGTCACCAATGGGAATAGGTGTACTTTATGGGAAATATGAATTGTTAGATAAAATGACGCCTTTCCTTATGGGAGGAGACATGATAGAATATGTTTATGAACAAGAAACAACATTTGCAAAGCCACCATCAAAATTTGAGGCAGGAACACAAAATATTGGTGGAGCAGTAGGATTAGCCGCTGCAATTGATTATTTAGAAAATATAGGAATGGACAATGTAGAAAAAATAGAAAATGAACTTTTAGAATATGCAAAAGCTGAAATGAACAAATTAGATTTTGTAGAATTATATGCACCAAAGACGAATGAAAATCAAATAGGTGTATTATCATTTAATATAAAAGATGTTCATCCACATGATACAGCAACAATCTTAAGCTCTTGCAATGTTTGCGTACGTGCAGGAGATCATTGTGCACAACCATTAATTAGATTTTTAAATCTTCCTGCAACATGTAGAGCAAGTATGTATATTTATAATACTAAAGAAGATATAGATAAATTAATAATGGCGATTAATAAGGCTAATGATATGTTTAAAAAATGGAGAAAAGCTTAACATTGTAGGTAAGATGATTTAAGAAAGGAATGGACTAATGGATAATTTAGATTCAGTTTATACAGATTTAATTATGGAACATAGTATGGCATCACATAATAAAAGAAAAATGGATCATCCAGATAAATGTGAGATGGGACATAATCCAAGTTGTGGTGATGAGATAGAATTAGAAATAAAAATGAATGGTGATGTAATAGAAGATTTAGCATTTACTGGACATGGGTGTGCTATATCACAAGCATCTACTTCTATTATGATAGATACTTTAATTGGTAAGACAAAAGAAGAGGCATTAGAAATTATAGATACTTTTATTGGAATGATTAAAAGAGAAATAAAAGAAGATGCCAAACTTGAAAAATTGGAAGATGCAATAGCATTTAAAAATGTTTCTAATATGCCTGCAAGAGTTAAATGTGCGGTTTTAGCATGGCATACAATTAAAGATTTGTTAGATAAAGAAAAATAAATTTTGATATATATAAATAGAAAAAGCGGTGGGGAAAGTGCATACCCCACCGCTTAAAAGAATGTCTAAAGAGGCTTATTTTCAAAATACTTCTAGTAATCTCAGATTATTTTCAAAAATCCGTTTTGCACGTCTATACTTATCAATAGCCATCAGAATATTTGGAAAGTCCTCGGACCTGAGTCCAGGAAGATCTAACAGTTCCTGTAAAGTCATGTTTTCTATATCTTCCAGTGAATGTTTGTCTGCTTTTTGCAGGCAGTGATATGCCCGAAGATTCAAATCCCACATTTCAATGATTTCGTCTGAAGTAGAGACGCCTGAATTTTTATATGGGTAAAAAGTATCTTTTTGCATGTTCAACGCCAGAATGGCGTTTCTTAGCTGATTAACAGCTTCTTTGCTTGTATCGATATTCAGTTTTTTGCATGTTTCAAAAATAGAATAAGGCCCATCGTCTACAAAACCAAAGCAATTTACAAGTACTGCCCGCTGGCTGGGTTTAAGCTTTTGTATAGCAGTCATCAAGGCTTCATAATCAACTTCTTCGACTGAAAGCTTAAGGGCAACTGTGGTTGCTTTTAACCCTCTCATGGTTTGTTCTGTGAATTTTGTGTTCATAAAAATCTCCTTTTTTAGTGAATGTTTACTACGGGTTACTAAAAATTACAGCTAAAAGCAAAGATAAAAAATCCCTCCTTACTATTCTTTTTTCAATGTACAATAATACAATTATATTATAACATAATTTACATAAGATATCAAAAGAGGAATAGAGAAATTATTACAACTATTTTTAGGTGAAAAAATGAAGTTTGACATCAGTTAAAAAACAGCATATAATATGCAATATAAAATAAAGAAAAATGATAGCTACAGTTATAAATATTATTAAGTAAAAATAGCATATACGGAGGAAAAATAATAATGGAAAAAGAAATAAATACTTCTGGAAAGATGACTTGGGGATTTATTTGGAGATTTATACTATATTATATTGTGATTTCTATAATATTAACAGTTATAACATACTTTATGCTAGGTAAAGTTAATATGCTAGTATTATCAATATTCTCTGTTGTTACAATGGGAATATTAATATTTTTTCCAACAAAGCTGGCAACATCAGATGTTTTTAAAACAAGAAAAATGGATGATAAAAATTTAAGGAAATTTAAAAGAAATATAATAATTTTTTATGTCGTTGTAATGTTATTTGTTTCTTTGGGTAATGCACTAAATTATGCCGTAACAATAATTGGCTTAGAAGACGCAAGGGCACAAGCAGAAGAGCAAGTACAAAATAGTGAAAGTATAGAAGACGAAGAAAAAACTACAATGATAGAAAGTCAAAATAATTATGTACAACAAGTTAAAGATGTGCAAAAAGAAACATTTATAATAATTACCGCTATAGATGCAATTTTATTTGTTATAGGTGTAATAATCCAATTTAAGTATACACAAAAATATATGAATGACGAAGACTAAACGAAGTTTTTTATATTATATTGCCTAGGTTAATTTAAGACATTAAACGAAATCAAGAGTTAAAGCATTGAAGTGACCACGAGGGAGATAATTTGTTGAACTTTGCTTTGTATTAACTTTGACAAGGCAAAGTTTTTTATTTTGTTTTGCTTAGGTTATAGTCCGCAAAACGACAGCAAAGATTTCGATGATAGTTTAATTTTTTAAACAACAAAAAATTAATAATTTTCAAATTTTTAACAACTTTTTTAGGTTTACAAAAAAAATAAAATGTGGTAAACTATATTCGTATTATGTGTATACAAGGAGGGAATAAAATGTCTAAAAAAGAGAAAAAACATTCAGGAAGCAATATTTTTGTAAAAATTACAGCAGGCATTTTAGCAGCTTTAATGATAGTTAGTGTAGGAGGAACTTTAGTATACTATTTAATTGGTATGTAATAGGGAGTAAATAATGAAAGATGATATAATTACAGGAATCTCAGACTTTTACGAAACTAATATTTTGGCTAGGATTATGCAAATGTGGGAACATCCAATAGATTTAGTATTGTTTTTAATAGATATAGCAATAGTTATATTTTTAGCATATAAAATATTAAGACTTACAAAAGACTCTAGAGCATGGCAAGTTTTAAAGGGAATAGTCTTATTATTAGTAGTAACATGGCTTAGTGGAGTATTTAAACTTACAATATTACATGCAATTTTAGACAAAGTAGTAAGTTGGGGAGTATTAGCTCTAATAATTATTTTCCAACCAGAGATAAGAAGAGCATTGGAACAATTAGGAACTAATAAGTTAAAGAAATATCTGGGATTTACAGATGATATAGAAACCAAAAATAAAGAGGATATATATAAAATAGTAATAGCAGCAGAAGAAATGTCAAAAAGACAAATAGGAGCATTAATAGTAATAGAAAGAGATATTGGAATAAAAGATATTATAGATACAGGTATTTTAATTGATGCAGATGTATCTCCACAACTTTTAACTAATATATTCGTGCCAAAAACTCCGCTTCATGATGGGGCTGTTGTTATTAGTAATAATAAAATAAAAGCAGCAGCATGTATGTTACCATTAGCAAGTGGGCAAGACATAGCAAAAGAATTAGGAACAAGACATAGAGCAGGAATTGGAATATCAAAAGAATCGGATGCAATAGCAGTTATAGTTTCAGAAGAAACAGGTAAAATATCAATTGCTAAAGATGGTAAATTAATAGCTGATGTAAATGAAGAAACTTTAAAGAAAACATTAATAAAAGATATTGTTACAGATAGAATACCAGAAAAAGAAAGAAAACCTAACATTATATGGAAGAAATTCAAAAAAGATAAAAATGATTAAAATATTTGATTTTATAAAATATATATGTTAAAATAAAAAAAGTTTGAAAACTTGGGAGGAATTTACAAGATGGAAATATTAAAATATGCATTAATAGTAATATATATTATAGTTGCTGCAGCAATTATTATATTAACATTAGTTCAAGAAAAAGAAGATAACGGAGCATCTGGAGCGATTACAGATACTGCAACAAATAATTTTTATGATAAAAACAAAGGTAGAACAAAAGCAGGAAAGCAAAAAAGATGGACAATTATATTAGGAGTTATATTTGCAATTTTAACAATTATATTAGGAATTGTATTTATGTTAATAAAATAATCAGATGTAAAAAAGCAGCTAATGACTGCTTTTTTTGCGTTATGTTATAAAGTATATTAAGTTTGGAATAATAAATTAAATAGGGAAAAAAGGAACGTCCCCAAATCCCTAAGAAAGGAAGAGATAAATGCAAGAAGAAAATAGATTTATAGAAGGAATTTTTAGAAGACATGAAAGAGGATTTGGTTTTGTTATCGTAGAAGACCAAGAAGATGATATATATATTGCTAAAGAAGATTCTAAAGATGCGTTTAGTGGAGATAGAGTTTTAGTAAAGTTAAAGAAAAAATCAAATGGTGCTAGACAAGAGGGAATAATATTAAAAGTTATAGAACATAAAAAAGATACTTTAGTAGGAACTTTTCAAAAGAATAAAAATTTTGGTTTTGTAATACCTGATGATAAAAAGCTTTGTAGAGATATATTTATTTCTAAAAAGAATTTTGGAAAGGCTAGAAATAATCATAAAGTTCTTGTACAAATTACTAAATATCCACAAAAAGGTAAGAAGGCAGAAGGAAAAATATTAGAGGTTATAGGAAATGTAAATGAAGCAGGTATCGATATGCTTTCTTTAATTAAAGATTATGATTTGCCATACAGGTTTCCAAAGGATGTAGTAAAAGAAGCACAAAAATTTGGAGATAAAATTAATCCTAATGATATAGCAGGAAGAGTAGACCTTCGCAGTAAATATGATATTTTTACGATAGATGGTGAAGATGTAAAAGATTTAGATGATGCTGTTTGTGTTCAAAAATTAGAAAATGGAAATTATAAGTTAGATGTTCATATAGCTGATGTAAGCCATTATGTACAAGAAAATACATTACTAGACAAGGAAGCACTATTAAGAGGCACAAGTATATATATGTTAAATAGAGTTATTCCAATGCTTCCAAGAGAACTTTCAAATGGAATTTGTAGTTTAAATGAAGGACAAGATAGATATACATTATCTGTAAGCATGGAGATAGACAATAAAGGAAAGATAATTTCTAGTGAAGTATATAAAGGAATAATAAATGTTACAAGAAGAATGTCATATAAAGATGTACAAGCAATATTAGATAATTCAAATGAAGAGATAGTAACTAAATATAAAGACTATATAGCAGACTTTAAACTTATGGAAGAATTGGCGAAAATATTAAAAGAAAAGAGAATAACAAAAGGTTACTTAAACTTAGATATACCGGAAAGTAAAATTATCTTAGATCAAGATGGTTATGCAATAGATGTATGCAAATATGAAACAACTTTTGCAAATGAAATAATAGAGCAATTTATGCTAGCAGCCAATGAAACAATTGCAGAAAAATTTTATTGGCTTAAAGCACCATTTATATATCGTGTACACGAAGAACCAGATATAGAAAAGGTAAATGAATTAAATAAATTATTATTTAATTTTGGATATAAAATCCATGTTAAAGAAGGCAAAATTTATCCAGCAGAATTTTCTAAAATATTAAAGGAAGTAGAAGGAAAACCAGAGGAAAAAATAGTTTCTAATATGATTTTAAGAACTTTAAAAGTTGCTGTATATGATTCAGAAAACAAAGGACATTTTGGAATAGCAAGTAAATATTATTGTCATTTTACTTCACCAATTAGAAGATATCCAGATTTATTTATACACAGAATTATTTCAAAGTATTTAAAATATGATTATACAATGTCAGAAAAGCAAGTAGAGTTTTATAACAAAGTAGCAGAAAATGATGCTAAACAATCATCAGATAGGGAGAAAATTGCGACACAAGTAGAAAGGGATAGCATAGATATTAAGAAAGCCGAATACATGAGTAAAAAGATAGGGGAACAATATGAAGGTATTATTTCTGGAGTTACACAGTTTGGTGTATTTGTAGAATTAGAAAATACTGTAGAAGGACTTATTAGATTCGAAAATTTAGGTGACGAATATTACGAATATGATGCAGACCATAAGATTTTAATAGGGGAAAGAACCAAAGAAACTTTTAAAATAGGAGATAAAATAAATATAGAAGTAATAGATGCAAATAAACAAGAAAAAAGAATATCGTTTAAAAGAATTCAAGAAGTAGGGCAAGAAGAAAGTCTTTAGTTTTTTGACTAAAGACTTTCTTCTATATATGAATTAAAATTTATCTAAATAAAGTAATAAACGGAGCAAAAATTAAAACTATAAATGCCATAATTATAATAGTAATACCAGCAGATTTATTGCTATTTACTTTTATTTCATAGATCGCATAATTAATAGTTTTACAAAAAATAATAATAGAAATAATAAAAAATACAAAAAACATAGTAAACTCCTAACTTGATAATAAAAAGCTTGATTTAATATTTGTTGTTACATCAATATCGAAAAAAGTATTTTTATAATTTGCAGACCAGTTGTAATCACTCCAATCTTTATCATTTTTAAAATGTTTAATTAGATTCTTACCAACATTATCTATATCTGCTTCATATATTTTAGCTGTTTTGTATTGATAATTCAGAAAGGCATTTTCTAAATAAGAATTTATTAAAACTTCTAAGTCATTGATTTTTTCAGGTGTAAGGCTTTCAGAATTATTATCTACAGATAATAATCGAGCATTAAGATATACGTTACTTTTTACATAAGGAGAACCATTAACTAATCTTGCATCTATTTTTGTGTCTTTGTGAAAATAAAGAGCAACATCTATAGAAGAATTTTCTTTATAAGGATTGTTTATCGAAATAATGCTAGATTCAAATTGATTTGTTAGTATTAAATGTAATAGACTCTCAAATGCTGTTAATTCTCCGACTAGTTTATCTTGTTTAAATACAGCAACTCCTAAATTTTCGCTTTTTCTATCATACTCTATTAAAGGATTTTGACCAGCAACAATATTAAATTCTTGTTCTGGATCTATAGAGTTATCAGAAGAGTTTAACTTGAGTTTATTTCCATTTCCCAAGATTGCGACAGGATCACTGTAATTAGCGCTTAAGGCATTAAAAAAAGTAGATATTGTGGCATTTACTATATGTCCAGTATATTCATTAGAATAAGGTGTTAATTCGTAATATTTTGCTACCAAATTTTCTAATTCTGGTTTTGAATTTGTAATATATTCCTTAGCAGAAGATTTAGAAATAATTATATTGCAATCAGGTCTTATTTCTACTTGGTTAGAAAGTGTATAAATTTCTGAACCAATTCCTCTATTTGCAATTGCCTCAGAAAATATGAGTACTTTGCAATGAGATAAATTAATTTCTTTACTAATATAACTATTTAATAAGCTAATTCCACTATTAATAGAGGAACACTCTACACTATTTATAATTGTTGGAGCTGCTTCACCGGAAGTAGAGCTACTGTCAGAGCTATTAGGAAAAGTGAGTTGTATTGTAAGCTCTAAATTATTATCTTGTCCCAAATCTATTCCGAGTGCAACCACATATGCTAAATCGTCTATACTTTGAATACTGTAGCAACCAGAAAGTGAGAAAATAAGGATAGAAATAATACAAAACACAAGAATATAGAGTAAAAATCTACGGAATTTTTTCATTTTTTCCACCCCTCAATCTCTTTTTTATATTGGCAAATATTAAAACTAATGGGCTATATGCAAATAATAATATAAATACTACATATTTAAATATATTAATTTCGATAAAATTTAATTGTGCCAGATTAGTAGGAATTAGACTTATAAGAAAAATTATTCCAGCAAAGCAATAAAGAACACCATTAGCATCTACTATATTAGAAATTTTTTTGAATACGTTTATAGATAGAGCTACAGCTATGCAAAGGTAACTTATAACTGCAACTGTCCAAATTAGCAAAAATATTGCATCAAGTCTTTGGAAAAACCTACCAAATTCGATATACCTAGTAGCAAGATATAGTGCCATTATTTCCTCACTATTTCTTATAAAAGGAAATAGTGCTAAAAAAGAAAGTATGCTAAAAAAGAATAATACTATTGATAGAATGGTTGAAATTCTTGCGATTTTTTTAAATGAATTTGCATCTTCTACCATTGGAGGTAAAAAATAAAGTATAGAGAGACTGGAAAATGCGAACATATTACTTAAACCCGTAATAAAAGTTGATTTTATTCCACTTCCCAAAATAGGAAATAGCCCATTAAAATCATAATTCTTAAAATTAGCAAGCAAAACGAAAATTATGCAAAAAAGAATGACAGGAAGTATTAATAAATTAACTTTAGAAATTACCTTAAAGCCTAATTTGTTTCCGAAAGTAATTGCGAAAATAAAAAATATTACAATTACTATTATAGGAAGTTTGTCTAGATATATTATTTTTAAATTCTCCGAAAAACTTCTAAGTAGAATACTTGTAAAAACTATAAAATAAGTTATAAAAAGAAATCCAGTAATTACTTTTAATATTTTTCCTCCTAAATACTGCGAAACATCTAAAATATCTTGACCAGAAAAATGTTTAAATAGGAATAGTAGTAGTTGAACAAATAATAGAACTATTATTCCAATAAATATATTATTAAGAGCAGAGGCAGAACCTGTATTAGCTATTATACTTTTAGAAAAATTAAGTATAACATGATTTATAATAATTATAAGCACTAACCCAACGGATTCTAAATTACTTAATTTTATATTATTCATTAGGATGCCTCCATTTCATACTTATATTGTTTTGTGCACGTTCTTTTTTAGGATGAATGTAATTATGTCTAAATTCTTGCATCCATGTTGGCATAGCAAAGAAATTATTAGATTTTTTATTAAAGTTAATACTATCATTTGGATTTAGATAGGAAACGCCAAATGATTTAATACTACAAAGAATACACAAATAAACATATAACCCGATTGCAATTCCTAAAAATCCTGCAATATATGCAGCTATCGTAAATAAGAATCTAGTAATCCTTAAGTGAAATCCAAAAGAAAAGTCTGGAATAGCGAAAGAGGCAATACCTGTAATTGCAACAATTATTATAAGGAAAGGACTAACAATACTAGCACTTACTGCGGCTTGCCCTAAAACTAGTGCACCTACTATTCCAATTGTGGGGCCAACTGGAGAAGGAACTCTTAGGCCAGCTTCTCTAATTAATTCAAATGAAATTTCCATTACTAATAATTCAAAAATTATAGGGAAAGGTACATTCTCTCTAGATGCCCATAAGGAGAATAATAATTCTGTTGGTAATAGTTCTTGATGAAAATCAACTATTGCAATATATATGCTAGGAAGTAACAAAGTTATGCCCATAGCAAGAAATCTTAAGATTTTTAAAAAATTAGCAAAAATAGGCTTTAAATTTGTATCTTCAGGTGAAGAGATGAAATCAACTATGGTTGCTGGTAAAATAATACAATATGGATTTCCATTTACTAAAATTACAACTCTGCCTGCATATAAATTTTTTGCGGCTTTATCTGGTCTTTCTGTTGATAATACTTGTGGAATATTGTATTTATTATCTTCACATATTAATTGTTCTAATTGACCTGTAGAAAGAAGGGTATCTATTTCTAAATTATTTAAACGATATCTAACTTCTGCAACTAAATCTGAATTCGCTATATTTTTTAAATAACATATAGCACATGGTGTTTTACTTAATTTCCCAACTAAAACGTTTTCTATAACTAAATTTTCAGTATTTGTTGCTCTACGTAACATAGAAGTATTTACACGAATTGATTCGACAAAGGCCTCTTGTGGACCTTTAATAATTATTTCATTATTTGGAGAACTTACGCTTCTTTGTTTAAAACCTTTTACATCTAAATTAAAAGCAGTATCTAAGGTATCTACAAAAAGGACACAATTTCCCATATTAATAGCAGAAAAAATATTATTAAACTCTGTTTCTTTTACTAAAGAATTTTGTGGTAATAATGAATTTTCTATTTCTACTGCTAAGTCATTAGAATCTCTTTGTATAATAACCTTTTTATCTTTATTAATAGTTTTTAGACTCTGAGTTTTGTACGTATTTGCTTTATTTCTTAACATTAAAGGTTTTAATATAAATTGATTAATTAAATTTGAATCAGACATTCCATCAATGTATATAATAAAAGCAGAATAGGGTTTATTATTAGATTTTAATTTAAATTTTCTAATTATAATATCACTATTTATTAATGTGTTATATTTTCTGTCAATAATATTCTTATTATCTTTTAAATTACTAGAAACTTTGTCATTAGCTTCGTTAGTTATATTTTTTGAGGTAGATATATTTACAGAAAAATCATACGAATCTTGTGGACCTTTATATGTTATTAAATTAGTAAGAGATTGCTTTAATCTTGAAAAATTCATTAATTTACTCCTGTATATAATTATTTAAATTAGTAATTTCCAATAAATAAAAAAATATGTACAATTTTGAAAAAATTACTATATACAACTGTATAATTTAAATGTTATAATTAAATAGATACTAGAAAAATTAGGAGATTTTTATGAAAAATAGAATTTTAACATTTATATTAATAGTTTTAATTTTAGGAATAATTGGTGGAATAGCATATGCTTTTATCCAATATATGGGTATAGATACAAATAATATTTTGGCATTGGTTACAGGAACAAATGAAGTTAGTAATGAAACAATTAAGCCATTAGAACCAACAGGAAGTAGTTCTAACACATTATTATCAAGTTCTTTAGATGTTCAATCAGCAAATCAAAACACTAGTACTACAGTATCTTCTGGTAAATATAAATACTATTACGATCAACTAGATTCAAATGCTAAAATAATATATTCTGCTGTTGAAGATAATATAGAAAATTTAAAAACCGGTACTGCTAAAATTGATTTTGGGGAACAATTTAATAGCTTATTAAACGAAGAAAATGGAAAAGAAAGATTGAATGTAGCGTATCAAGCAGCATTGGATGCATTTGGGTTAGATTATCCAGAAGTATTTTATATAGATGTAACTAAAATGGTATTAATGATATATTCTACTACTAATATTTTTGGAACAAAATATGAAGTTTCAATAGAACCATCAGAAGCAGGAAGCTATTTAGTAGAGGGATTTGCTTCAAAAACAGATGTAGATTCTGCATTAAATAGATTGGAAATGATTAAAGCAGATATTGCAAGTCAGGTAGCAAATGATGACCCATACACTAAAGTAAAAAGAATACATGATTTTTTAGTAGATTATATAGAATATGATTCTTCAATGACGAGAATAAATACTAGAAATATATATGGTGCGTTAGTAGAACAAAACGTTGTTTGCGAAGGGTATGCAGAATCATTAAAATATTTACTAGATGCTGTAGGTGTACCTTGTGTCGAAATAGTAGGAACTGGAACTAATTCTGCTGGTCAAACAGAAGCACATGCATGGAATTATGTTATGCTTAATAATAAATGGTATGCGATAGATGTTACTTGGGATGATCCAACAATTATAGGTAGTGGAAGAGTACCTACCTCAACTAAAACTAGATATTTCTTACGAGGAGAAACAAATTTTAACAAAACACATTTTCCAAGTGGCCAGGTATCAGATGGAGGTTCTGTATTTATATATCCAGAGCTAAGTAAAGTAGATTACGAATAATATAGTTAATAATAAGAGGAGCGAAAAAGTTTCTCTTATTTTTTGGTTAATTGATTTACATGACATGTATAATCTGCTATAATAGAAAAGATAACGAGTAAACCAAACTAAATATGGCGTAATGCCAGGAGGAAAAAGCATGAGAGAATTTTTTACCACATTGTTACTTAGAATCAAGTTACTCTGCGTGGCCTTTGGCTGGGTAAAAGATGTAACAAATCAAAGTAAATATTATACTAAATTAAAAGAGTATAATATTCGGCTATTTGCATCACCAAGAAATATGATTTATGTTGTAAGAAACAACAAAATCATATTAAAGAGCTATAAACCTCGGTTTGAGGTGATGTATAATACTTGGAAAGAAGATTTTATCTTCATAATAAATGAAAAATGCACGAACAAAATGTTTGAGGTGACAAGAAACCTAGAATTGGAAGTGTTCACAGATTTTGCAAACTTGTATAAGATAGAAAAACTTCCATATATCATACTAACCTTAAGAAATAACTGTCTTAGAAATATAATTTATAATTATGCAGATTCTAAGATTGATTTCTCTAACGCGTATGCAATAACTTGGTTAAAAAAAGCTAAGTTGTTTGTTATAGAAAAGGATATAGAAGAATATCGGTTAGTAGGTGTAACAAAGGAAAATGGCGAATGCCATCTAGCTGAAATGAATTTTTCGCTGAGCAAAGAGCCAGAAGATGTGTGTTATCCACAGCTAGTGGGTAATACTATAATATTACTTACTGAAGGAAAAGCATCCGTGCTTCATAAATTTGACTCTATAAAAGAAAAAGGATGGTTACCAGCTCCATATGAATACTTAGCCAGAAAGGGTGAGGAACTTTATATGGTTGAGATTTCGGATGATGTCAATATGATAAATATTGATGCAGACGAAATAAAGCCATTAGCAGAAGAATTTACTGGCTTAGAAAACTTTTTCGTACTTAAAAATGGTAACAATGTTGCTATTGTTAAGTATGAAGATGATCAACTGGTAAGATTAGGTGCAGTTGATGGAACCGGAATTAAAATAGGAACACCTTTCTTTGATTTTAGTGAGAGTGCTATAAAAATACCACTAAAAGTTACAGTGGAAAAAAACTTAACAGAGTAAAATAATGTGACATGCTTAAGTAAGATATGGGGAAAAGATTACATCTTTTGCCCATATTTTACGTGAATCACACATAAATAATTCCTTCATAAAATATATTATGGAGGAATTATTATGTATTGTTGCAAAGAAAATAAAGAAGATATATTAAGTGGTTGTATGTTAGCTATATTTATATTATGCGTTTTTATAATTATATTTATACCATTAGCAATGATGCCAGAACAAAAAAATATATTAACAGCAATAGCAGTTAATGGAGATAATCCGGAAGTAGGAACAACGACTATAAAATTTAGCCAAAATGATATAGTACTCGGAAACGCACTGTCACATACAGTTGATAGTGATGAGATAGATATAAATGAAAGTGGAGTATACCAAATATCATATCAGCTATATGGAACATCGGAAAACTTAGGAACATTTAATCTTAATTGCGTCTTGCTTGTTAATAATACAGCGGTAGAAAATACTTTTAATGAAGGGCCAATTTTAAGGCAAAATACAGAAAACAGAATTACGTTAACTGGAACTGTTATACTGAAATTAAATGCTGGTGATAAGTTAAAACTACAAGCTGTTACAATTGAGGATATAACTTATCCAAGGGCGAGAATAGATATAGAAAAAATAGCATAAAAGCAGGTTTATTGCCTGCTTTTATAATATTATACAAATTAATCCACCACTACCTTCATTTACAATTCTTTCTAAAGTTTCTTGTAATTTTATTTGAGCATCTTCTGGCATATGAGCTAGTTTACTTTGTAAACCTTCGTTAACAAGTTCGTGTAAGCTTTTACCAAAAATATTAGATTCCCAAATCTTTTTAGGATCATTTTCAAATTCAGCTAATAAATAGTTCACTAACTCTTCGGATTGTTTTTCAGAACCTACTATTGGTGATACTTCTGTTTCTATGTCAGCTCGTATCATATGTATAGAAGGTGCTTTCGCTTTAAGTTTTACACCAAATCTGGAGCCTTGTTTGACCATTTCTGGTTCATCCAAAATTAATTCATCAATTGAAGGTGTAACAATTCCATAACCTTTGGCTTTAACTTCTTCCAAGGCAAAGGATATTTTATCATATTCTTTCTTTACGTCCGAAAATTCAGCCATTGTTTTGAATAAATCGCCATCATTAGAAATTGAAACACCAGAAATTTCTGTAAGTACACTATAGAATAGAGTTTCTTTAAGCACAATGGATATATAGACACTTCCAGTTCCAAGTTCAATTTTATCTACACAAGCCTTTTGTATAAGTTCAGAGGATGATAAGTTTTGAATACAGGTGTCAATTTGTTTTAGAATTTTAACCTTTTCAAATGCAGATTTTAAATCAGTTAATAATGTGCATTTTAAAGGATGGCTTTCATCTAGAATATCTATCCACTTTGGAAAATTAATATTAATTTGATTAATAGGAAATTCATATAAAACTTTAGAGAATATATTATTTATATCATCAAGAGTTAATTCAGAGCAATTAATACAAATTACGGTAGTTTCATACTTTACTTCCAGACTTCTAGCTAATTCTTTTGTATATTCAGAATTAGGATTTTCAGAGTTTAATACAATAACAAAGGGTTTGTTTAAAGATTTTAATTCATTTACAACACGTTCTTCTGCATTAACATAATCCTCTCTAGGAATATCTGTAAAACTACCATCTGTAGTCATTACAATACCTATTGTAGAATGTTCTTCTATTACTTTTTTTGTTCCTATTTCTGCAGCTTGTTCGAAAGGCATTTCTTCGTCAGACCAAGGTGTTTTTACCATTCTAGGCACATCATCTTCTAAATACCCTATAGCATTATTAACTAAATAACCAACACAATCTACTAATCTAGTTCTTAATTTAATATTATTGCCAATAGTTATTTCGACAGCTTCATTAGGAACAAATTTTGGTTCTGTTGTCATAATTGTTCTTCCTGAGGCACTTTGTGGTAGTTCATCTGTAGCACGTTCTTTTTTATATTCATTTTCGATATTAGGAATAACTAACAAATCCATAAAATTCTTTATAAAAGTAGACTTACCGGTTCTAACAGGTCCAACAACACCAACATAGATATCACCATCTGTACGTTTTGCAATATCTTCGTATACATTAATATTTTCCATTTATAAAATACCTCCTCATAGAAAATGTTTGTACTAAGTTACTTTAGTTAAATATATTAGAGGTTTGTAAAAGATATTCCACAAATTGCAAAAAATGAAGGTGAATTTATAAACATTGCAAAATAAAAAAGCATATGATAAAATAAAGCAGTGAATCGGAGGTTTAGTATGAAAGATGAAAATGTAATAGAAAATTTAAAAAAATATAATCAAACAAGAACTTTAAAAATATTAGAAAATGTAGATGAAACAATAAAAAATAAGATAATTGAACAATTAAAAGATATAAATTTTACACAATTAAAAGAATTATATAACAATATTAAAGAAGAAGCTGAAGTAGATGTTGGCGAACTAAAACCAATAAAATCACTAAATCCAGATAAAATATCTAAAAAAGAAAGAGAAACTTATGAAGAAATAGGAGCAGATGTTGTAAGAAATAAAAAATTTGCAGTAGCAACAATGTCTGGAGGTCAGGGAACTAGATTAGGATATAAGGGTGCAAAAGGAACTTTTAAAATTGATGTAGAACCAGAGCCAAAGTATTTATTCGAAATAATAGTAGATACATTACAAAGAGCAAATAAACAATACAATACTATAATTCCATGGTATATTATGACAAGCCATGAGAATAATCAAGAAATAGTAGATTTCATGGAAGAACATAATTATTTTGGATATAATAAAGAATATGTGGGATTTTTCGAACAAGGTGAATTACCATTAATAACAGAAGATGGTCAAATAATGCTAGATGAAAACTACAATATTAAAAAAGCATCAGACGGCAATGGAAGTATATTTAAATCTATGTACATGAGAGGTGTACTAGATGATATGAAAGAAAAAGGAATAGAATGGGTATACATTGGTTCTATAGATAATGTTTTATTAAAAATGGTAGATACATTACTAATGGGAGTAGCTATTAAAGAAGGCTCACAAATTGCAACAAGATCTATATTTAAAAATACACCAAGAGAAAGAATAGGATCATTATGTATTCAAGACGGAAAAGTTAAAGTTATTGAATATTCAGAGCTTCCAGAAGATATGATAGAAGCAAAAGATGAAAACGGTGAAATTCTATTTGGCGAATCACATGTAATGTGTAATTTATTTAGTTTAAAAGCGTTAGAAAAAATAAGTTTACAAAATTTGCAATATCATAAAGCACATAAAAAATACAGCTATATAGATGAAAATGGAAAAATGATAGAACCCGAAGAACCAAATGCTTATAAATTTGAATATTTTATATTTGATTCATTTGAATTTTTTAATCAAATTTCTATTGTAAGAGGAAAAAGAGAAGAGGATTTTGCACCAGTAAAAAATAAAGAAGGTGTAGATAGTCCAGCAACAGCAAGTAAGTTATATAATGATTATTGGAGGAAACAAAATGGAAGAATGTAGAATAGAAAATTTATATAATTTAGAGCAAACTATAGCTAAAGATATTTTTGAGGGAGTTACATATCCATGGGAAGTTTTACCAAAAATAGAAGAATTTATTATAAGCTTAGGTAAAACTTTAGATAAAAATGAATATGAAGAAAAAGGAGAAAATATTTGGATTGCTAAAAGTGCTAAAGTAGCACCAACTGCTTATATAGCAGGCCCAGCAATAATCGGAAAAAATGCAGAAATAAGACATTGTGCATTTATTAGAGGAAAAGCTATTGTTGGAGAAGGTGCAGTAGTTGGTAATTCAACGGAATTAAAAAATGTAATACTGTTTAATAAAGTACAAGTTCCACATTATAATTATGTAGGTGATTCAATATTAGGATATAAATCACATATGGGAGCAGGCTCAATTACTTCTAATGTTAAATCAGATAAAAAATTAGTAATTGTAAAAAATGGCAAAGAGCAAATAGAAACAGGATTAAAAAAATTCGGTGCAATGTTAGGTGATGAAGTAGAAGTTGGATGTGGTTCTGTATTAAACCCAGGAACTGTAGTGGGAAAACATACAAATATATATCCACTATCATCAATAAGAGGAGTAGTTCCAGAACATTCTATATACAAAAACCAAAATGAGATAGTAGAAAAAATAGATTAATATGAAAAAAGAGCAAGGAAAATCCCTTGCTCTTTTTTGCTATAAATATAATTGCCAGAATATATACAAAATTAAATTATTCTAGAATTATACACTTTGAGTACCTGGAATAAAATAATCTACAACTCCATAAATTAAAGCACCAATTATTGCTGCCATCCAAGATATTGTATAACCTGCAACGAAAAATTGTGTAGCATATAATGTAGCGACTGCAAGTGCGAAACCGACAATACCTCTACCAAAGCTACTAGCATGTAAACCAGTAAATTTAGTAATTACATAGTCCATAATAGAAAGAACTATAGCAGCAATAGCTAATGTCCAAAGATTATTAATAGAGAAACCAGGAGTGAAAAATGCAGTTATAGCTAGAACTACAGCAGATGTTACTAATCTCCATAGTATTTGTCCCATGGTACTTGTAGTTGAATTTCCTTTTACATTCATTTGACTATCAGCCATAATATAAAACCTCCTTAAATTGGTTTCATAATAGTATTATTTACACAAGTTAAATAATTATTCAAAATGTATAAAAAAAATAAAAAATGGCATAATAAAATTGAAAATCTAAGTAGGTGATATTATGTTATCAAATTTTTTTAGAGCCATAATTATATACATATTTGTTTTATTAGTTATGAGGTTAATGGGAAAACGTGAAATAGGACAATTACAGCCATTTGAGCTTGCTATTTCTATTATGATTGCAGATTTAGCCTCTATTCCTATGTCTGATGTTGGAACACCTATATTAAATGGATTAATTCCTATTTTAGGTTTACTGGTTATGCATTTACTAATTTCAGTTCTTAATATGAAAAGTTTAAAATTTAGAGAAGTAATATGTGGCAAACCTTCTATCTTAATTTACAGAGGAAGAATTGACGAAAAAATATTAAAAAGAGAAAGATTTACCATAAATGAATTAGAAGAAAGACTACGCTCAAATAATATTTTTAATATTGGAGATGTAGAATATGCGATATTAGAAACCAGTGGTCAAATAACAGTTATTCCAAAACCAGAAAAACGAAATGTGGTAGTAAAAGACTTTAATTTAGAACCTGAATATGAAGGAATTTCATATGATTTAGTTATAGATGGGGTAATTATGAAAGAAAATTTAAGAAAATTAGGTAAAGATGAAAAATGGTTAGAAAAGCAGATATCTAAATTTAAAATAAAACCTAAAGATGCTTTAGTAGTGACAATAGATGGTGAAGGGCAATTTTTCTGCCAAGCAAAGGAAAGGAAAAACAAAAATGTATAAAGAGATTATTGTGTGCATTTTAGTAGTTATTTTAATATTTAGTATGGATTTACTAAGTAATAATTATACGAAAAAAGTATTTTTTAGTATAAATGACAGTTTAGGAAATTTAAGAAATGAAATGTTAAAAGAAGATAAAGATGTAAATAAAATAAATGATGAGATAACAAAAGTAGAACAAGAATGGAATTCAAAATTAAACCTGTTATCTTGTTATATAGAACATAACGAATTAGAAAAAGTAGCAAGACAACTAACATTAATTAAAGGAAATATAGATGTAGAAGAATATAACCAAGCTGTACCACAACTTGATGACTGTGTGTATGTGATAAATCATATAAAAGATAAAGAAAGTTTATTAATAAGGAATTTGTTTTAGAAATTTTGGGGTTTTGAGGACGTTTTTTCCAAATCGGGATTTTGGGGACGTTCCTTAAATCCCGATTTTTTTGCTGTAAAGCTCTTGACATTTACACTAAAATAGTGTAAAGTATAATAGCATTACAAAAAGAGAAGGTGTAATGATGGAAAAAAATATAGAAATAAGTATATTATCTCAAATTTATAAAAACACTTTAACAGAAAAACAATTCGAGATATTAGATGAATATTATAACAATGATTTTTCTTTATCAGAAATTGCAGAAAACTATAATATTACAAGGCAAGCAGTAAGAGATAATATAAAAAGTGGAGAAATAAAATTATATGATTTAGAAAATAAATTAGGTCTTATGAAGAAAATGCAAAAACAAGAAGAACTAGTAAATGGTATTATTTCTAAATTAGATAGCTTAAATATACAAGATAAGAAAACTTTAGAATCAATAAAAAATGATTTGAAAAAATTAATTTAAAGTAAGGAGCAAATAATGGCTTTCGAAGGATTATCTTCTAAATTACAAAGTATAACAAATAAATTCAAAGGAAAAGTAAGAGTTACAGAGGCTGACTTAAAAGATATGCTAAGAGAAGTTAAACTTGCATTACTTGAGGCAGACGTTAACTATAAAATAGTAAAAGAATTTATAGCTGTAATTCAAGAAAAAGCTTTAGGTCAAGATGTTTTAAAATCTTTAACACCTGGCCAACAAGTAATAAAAATAGTTAAAGACGAATTAGTAGAATTATTAGGAGGAACAGAAAGTAAAATTACATTTTTACCAAATGCTCCAACAGTAATAATGTTAATAGGTTTGCAAGGTTCTGGTAAAACAACAACAGCAGGTAAGCTTGCAAATGTATTAAGAAAACAAGGTAAAAAACCGCTATTAGTTGCATGTGATGTTTATAGGCCAGCAGCTATAAAGCAACTTCAAGTTGTTGGTAAACAATTAAACATTCCAGTATTTAGTGATGAAACTTCTAAAAATGTAGTAAATATAGCTAAAAGATCAATAGACGAAGCAATAAAAAAACTAAATGATGTAATAATACTAGATACTGCAGGTAGACTTCAAATAGATGAAGACTTAATGCAAGAATTACAAAATATAAAACAAAATGTAAGACCACAAGAAATCTTATTAGTAGTAGATAGTATGACAGGTCAAGATGCTGTAAATGTGGCAACAACATTTAACGAAAAAGTAGGAATAGATGGAATAATCTTAACTAAGTTAGATGGTGATACACGTGGTGGTGCAGCATTATCAGTAAAAAAAGTAACAGGCAAACCAATAAAATATATAGCAACAGGAGAAAAATTAAGTGACATAGAACCATTCCATCCAGACAGAATGGCATCAAGAATTTTAGGAATGGGAGATGTACTTTCTATAATAGAAAAAGCTGAAGAATCATTTAGCGAAGAAGAAGCTAAGAAAATGGAAGAACAATTAAGAAAGCAAAGTTTCGATTTAAATGATTATTTAGCACAACTAAGACAAGTAAAGAAAATGGGTTCTTTCTCATCTTTATTAAAAATGATTCCGGGAATGAATCAACTAAAAAATATTAAAGTAGATGATAAAGAATTTGATAAAATAGAAGCTATTATTTGTTCAATGACAACTGGAGAAAGAAGAAATCCAAAACTTTTAAATGCAAGTAGAAGAAAAAGAATTGCAAATGGTAGTGGAACATCAGTACAAGAAATTAATAGATTCATGACTTCATTCGAAACAACACAAAAAATGATGAAAAAAATTAAGTCAGGTAAAGGAATGAGGAACATGATGAAAAACTTAAATATGAATGACTTAAAAGATTTTAAAATGTAGATTATTAATAATAATTAATAATAGATTACTTAGATTTTTAGGAGGTGAAATAAATGGTAAAAATAAGACTACAAAGAGAAGGAAAGAAAAAAGCACCTTTTTATCATATAGTAGTAGCAGACTCTAGAAGTCCAAGAGATGGAAAAGTTATAGCTAAAGTAGGAACATATGACCCAATGACAAAACCATCAACAATAGTTTTAGACAAAGAAGCTGTTGCAACATGGATTAAAAATGGAGCAAAACCTACAGATACAGTTAAAAAATTAATAGACTTAGCAAACAATGATTAATGACAGGAGGATAAACAAATGAAAGAAGTTTTAGAAATAATGATAAAAAATTTAGTAGATAATGCAGATGCAGTATCTATAAAAGAATTAAATGGTGAAAAATCAGTTGTATACGAAGTAAAAGTTGCTGAAGATGATATGGGTAAAGTTATAGGAAAACAAGGTAGAGTAGCAAGAGCAGTAAGAGCTATAATGAAATCTGTAGCATCAAAGGAAAACAAAAAAGTTACAATTGAATTCATTAACTAAAAGGGGTTAATATGGAATATATAGAGATTGGACAAATTGTTAATACAAATGGCTTAAAGGGTGTTGTAAAAGTAAATCCTTTTACAGATGATATTAGCAAATTTGAAGATTTAAAGTATGTATATATACAATTAAAAAATGAACTTAAAAAAGTTAAAATAGAACAGGTAAGATATAATAAAAATCAAGTCTTACTAAAACTTGAAGGAATAGATTCTATAGAAGAAGCAGAAAAATATAGAAATTTTTATTTGAAGACAGAAAAAGAAAGTCAAGAAGACTTAGGAGAAGATACATATTATATTGTAGATTTAATAGGTCTTGATGTTTATTCAGATAAAAATGAATATTTAGGTAAAATAGAAGATGTATTTCCAACTGGTAGTAATGATGTATATGTAGTAAAAGACAATCTCGGAAAACAAATATTAATTCCTGCTATAGCAGATGTTGTAAAAGAAGTTGATTTAAAAAATAAGAAAATGACAATTAATCTTATTCCAGGTTTGATATAGGAGGAAGAATGAAATTTAATGTTTTAACTCTTTTCCCAGAAATGTTTTCAGCATTAGATGAAAGTATTATTGGGAGGGGAAAAGAAAAGGGACTAATAGATATTAATTTAATAAATATTAGAGATTTTTCTAAAAATAAGCATAAAAAAGTAGATGATACTCCTTATGGTGGTGGTGCTGGAATGGTTATGGAACCAACAGTTGTATATGATGCATATTGTTCTGTTAAAGAACCAAATGTTAAAGTTATATATATGTCACCACAAGGAAAGACTTTAAATCAACAAATGGTACAAGATCTGGCTAAAGAAGAAAATATCATATTACTTTGTGGACATTATGAAGGTATTGACCAAAGAGTAATTGATGAAATTGTAGATGAGGAAATTTCTATTGGTGATTATGTATTAACTGGTGGGGAACTACCAGCGATGGTTTTGATAGATAGTGTTAGTAGATATGTAGAAGGAGTTCTAAAAGAGGATTCTGTACAAGAAGAATCTTTTACAGATGGATTGCTAGAATATCCACAATATACTAGACCAGAAGTATTTTTAGGTAAAAGAGTTCCAGAAGTATTGCTTTCTGGACATCATGAAAATATTAAAAAATGGCGAAGAAATCAGTCAATAATAAATACATATTTAAAAAGACCAGATTTATTAAAAGAAATTAAATTATCTGATAAAGAACAAAAAATGTTAAGTGAATATAAAAATTTAAAAGAAGGAGGAAGTAAATAATGGATATCATTAAATCAATAGAGCATGAGCATCTAAAAGAGAAGATACCAGTTCTTAAGGTTGGAAATACTGTAAGAGTTCACCAAAGAATAAAAGAAGGAAATAGAGAAAGAATCCAAGTATTTGAAGGAATTATTATTAAAAAACAAGGTGGAGGACTAAATGCTACATTCACAGTTAGAAGAATAGCTTCTGGTGTTGGTGTAGAAAAAACATTCTTAATTCATTCACCATTAGTAGAAAAAGTAGAATTAGTAAGAGTAGGTAAAGCAAGAAGAGCTAAATTATACTACTTAAGAGACAGAGTTGGTAAAGCTGCTAAGACTAAAGAACAAATTGGTGCAAGAATTGAAGATAAAGAAATTACAGTAAAAGCAACTATAGAAGAAGAACCAGTAGTAGAAGAAAAAGTTGAAGCTCCAGTAGAAGAAGCTAAAACAGTTGAAACAGAAGCTACACCTGTAGAAGAAGTTAAAACTGAAGAAGCTCCAAAAGCTGAAGAACCAGCTAAAGAAGAAGTAAAAGAAGATGCTACTGAAGAAACAAAGAAAGATGAATAATAATTTTAAAAAATAATCTGTTATATCTTGACAGATTATTTTTTTTGATTTATCATATGAATAAGTAATCATATGAACACTTGCTCATATGATGTAAGAGGAGGTAAACATGGAAGAAGAAAAATTAGTGTGTGCAGAAAACTGTCCACATTTAAATAAAATAAACAATGTTAAATCACTTGAACCAAAAGCTGATGAATATCAAAAATTATCTAATATGTTTAAACTATTTTCAGATGAAACTAGATTAAAAATAATTTGTAGCCTATTGAAAGAAGAATTATGTGTTTGTGATTTATGCGAATTATTAGGCTTAAATCAATCACAAGTTTCTCATCAATTACAGCTTTTAAGAAATAGTAAATTAGTAAAATTTAGAAGAGAAGGAAAGCAAATCTTTTACAGCCTAGAAGATGAGCACGTAGAACTTATTATACAAATGGCATTAGATCATATTTTAGAGGAGGAAGAAAAGCATGGCATGTTGTAGTCATAATCATGAAGAATGTGAAGTAAAAGAAAAAAATAAAAGCAAAATAATTTTGTATATACTTTCATTAGTTTTATTTGGAATTGGATTTATTCCAGCTTTAGCAGAATATAAAATTTGGATATATTTAATAGCTGTATTACTGGCAGGATATGATTTATTAATAGAAGGAATAAAAAAATTATTTAAATTAAATTTTGAAGAGAGTACATTAATGACAATAGCTATAATTGGAGCATTTATAAAAGGTGATTATCCAGAGAGTTGTTTGGTTGTTTTATTATTTAAATTAGGTGAATTCTTAGAAGAATTTGCAGAAGCTAGATCTAATAAAAACATAGAAGATATAACTAAAATTAAAGCTAATAATGCTAATTTAGTTGATGGAGACAATGTAAATGTTGTTAAAGTAGAGGATGTAAAAATAGGTGACATATTACTTGTAAAACCTGGTGAAAAGATTCCTGTTGACGGAATAGTTACATCTGGTACATCTCAAATAGATACATCACCAATTACAGGAGAGAGCAACCCTGTTAGAGTAGAAGAAAATAACGAAGTTATTTCTGGAAGTATAAATTTAAATAGCGCAATTTATATTAAAGCAGAAAAAGAATATAAAGATTCTATGGCTTCACAAATAATTGATTTAGTATATGAAGCAACAAATAATAAAGGAAAGACAGAAAAGTTTATTACTAAATTCTCTAAAGTATATACACCTATTGTAATAGTAATTGCAATTTTATTAGTAATAGTTCCATTAATATTAGGTGCAGATATGGACAAATGGATAGATATAGCTTTATTCTTCTTAGTAGCATCTTGTCCATGTAGTTTAGTAATTTCTATACCATTATCATTCTTCTCTTGTATAGGTGCAATTTCTAAAAAAGGTATGATTATAAAAGGAACAAAACACATAGAAAATTTATCTAAGACAGATATAATTGCATTTGATAAAACAGGTACATTAACTACAGGAAAAATGGTTATAGATAAATTAGAAGCAACAAAAATTCCAGAAAATGAAATGTTAGAATATATTTATAGTATAGAAAGTTTATCTAATCATCCTATTGCAACAGCAGTTGCAAATTATAAAAAAGATATAGAGAAATTAGAAGTAAAAGATTATATAGAATATTCTGGCCATGGCTTATATGGAGTTATAAACGGAAAAGAAATTTTATTCGGAAATAAAAAACTAATGGAAAAATACGATGTAGATACAGCAGAATATGTTGATAATACTATTACACTTGCAGTGGATAAACAAATTGTAGGATATATAACATTAAAAGAAGAATTAAGAGAAAATGTGGAAAATATATTAGATAATTTAAAAGAGGCAGGAGTAAAAGATGTTGCAATATTAACGGGTGACAACAAAAAAGCTGCTAAAAATATTGCAGACAAATTAAAAATATCACAAGTATATGCAGAATTATTACCACAAGAAAAATTAAATAAAGTAAAAGAATTACAAGCAGATAAGAATAAAGTAACATTTTTAGGTGATGGAATAAATGATAGTCCAGTAATTGCAACAGCAGATTTTGGAATGAGTATGGGAACAGGCTCAGAAATTGCAAACAATACAGCAGATGGAATTTTAATATCTAATGATATTGCAAGCTTGCCAACAATAATAAGAATTGCTAAAAAAACAATGAGGATAGTAAAATTTAATATAACATTTTCATTACTTGCAAAACTTGTTGTATTAATTGTAGGCTTATTTGGAACAGCACCAATATGGCTTGCAGTACTAGCTGATACAGGTGTTACATTACTTACAGTATTAAATGCTTTAAGAATATTAAGAAAATAGAAGATAGGGATTGATAGGGATTTGGGGACGTTGTTAAAATCCCGGATAAATCCGGGATTTTAACGTAGGCTATTTTATAGTGGATTAAAATAGCTTGTTTTTTTATTAGGGAAAAAAACAACGTCCCCATTTCCCTGTTTCCATTTCACTGTTGAAAAAAATGGATTTTACTGATATAATAGCGATTAAATGTAAGAAAGAGGAAGGAAAATGAAAGTAGCATTTTATACATTAGGTTGTCCGTATGTATAAGTAAATATGATATGGTAAACCCCATGTGGCTGTAAGAATAGACCACATGGGTATTTTTGCGTTTTTTTATTGATTTTCTTTATACTCAAAATGATGAGTGAGTCCGTTTTTAAAAGTAATATATTGGACTTTTTGATGATCAACAGATACTTCATTTAGTATTGTTGATAAAAAGTCTTTTATAATAGATTTATCAACATTTTCCAATAAATATCTTACATCTATATTTTTGGAATTACCTATTAATTGAGTTATTAAATAAAAACTTGCTTTAGCATTTAAAGAGAACTCTTTATTATCTACAAAATTATTTTCTTCAGCTCTTAATTCTTGTATTTTAGAATTAATTTCTTCAATTTTATTTGTTATTTCTTGTCTCTTTAAAATAAAATCTTTTTTGGGCATACTATCTTCCGCATATAGAAATAAATCATCTAACCTTTTAAGTGCATTTTCTTGTTTTTCTTTTTCATTTTTATATATGTCATATCTATCTTTAAAGGTAGTTTTTTTATCTTCTTGATTTTCTTGTAATTTATAATTAATTACAGGAAGATTATTAACTAGTAGTTTATATGTACATTTAATATCATCTTTATTGATATGCTCAATATCAGTAAAATATTTTCCTCTTAATAAAATACTTTCCATATCTCTATATGAATGATTTTTTGTAATTCTATCTTGTAAAGTCATATAGTTACCAATGTAATTTATAATAAATGGTAATACTGTTAAATCACTTGCATAATTGTTGCAGGTATAAGTTTTATGAATTTGATAACAGGTGTATCTTGATGGAGTGAATCCGTTTTTTCTGGCTCTATCATTTCCTGCATTCATATTAGAACCACATTTAAAGCATTTTATAATAGAAGATAATATATGAACATTTTTTGATGCTCTTTGCCTATTATAGTCACCTCTATAATTGTCTTTTAATATTTTTGCTACTCTTTCAAATTGCTCTTTTGATATTATTGCTGGGTGATGATCTTCTATAACAATCCATTCACTTTTATCTTTCCATCTTCTTGTTTTTTGTGTTTTTGTGTTATATCTATAAGTACCAATATAAAATGGATTTGTAAGAATTGCACCAACAGTCCTAGGAGTCCAAGTGCCATCTCTTTTTGTTTTTACATTTTCTTGATTTAATTGTTCTGCTACTTTTGTAGTAGATCGTTTTTTTTCATAAAGATCGAATATATATTGGACGATTTTAGCTTCAGGTTCATAAATTTTGGGAAATTTAATTTCCTCATCCCATATAAAACCTAAAGGAACAGTAGCACCATTCCATAAACCTTTTTCAGCACGAGACATCATTACAGCAAAAACTCTTTCAGCAGTTAATTTTCTTTCTAGTTCTGCAAAAACTAATATTATTTTTAACATTGCTTCGCCCATTGCTGTAGATGTATCAAATTGTTCATTTTTGGATATAAAAGTAACATTGTATTTTTTTAGTTCATCATACATATCAGAGAAATCTCGCAAATTTCTACTAATACGATCTATTTTCCAAACAAGCAAATGAGAAAACTCGCCCATTCTTATTCTTGTCATCATATTTTGGTAACTTGGTCGATCAGTATCTTTACCTGAATAACCAGCATCTTCAAAAATAACATAGTCATCTATTCCTAATATATACTTTGCATAATTGATTAAATCTTCTCTTTGTAAAGGAAGAGAGTCTTTATCAATTTGATGAAAAGTAGAAACTCTAATATATAGAGCACATTTTAAATTTTTTTCCAAATTAAAAACCTCCATTTTTTCAAATATTTTTCTTAATAACACTTGAAAAATGAAGGCTTTTTGTATATAATACAAAAGTATTCACTTCTCGAAGTGTTTACACTCTGGGATAATGTGTGTCGTCTCGCAAATGAAACACATTGTCCTCTTTTTTTATGTTTTTGATATTTTGCCACAATCCTGACAAACTATTACAGATTTTGTTTTGCTTCCTTTTTTAGTAAGGATCGGAATCAATAAAGCAATTCCACAAGTACATACTGCTAATAATATCCAAAGTAATGACATTATAATTCCACGCTTTTTTATCTTTTCAACAGCTTGTACAGTTACATTATGACTTCCACAATATTTACAGCTTAACATTATGATCTCCTTTCTTTATTTAAAAGCACTATTATTTTCAGCTTTTATAACTTTTCCAAATATTTTTAATTCTTTTGTTTTTTCAATTGGGTAATAAGGATTCATTGCTTGTAATTCATATTCGTCATCCGTTTTTATAACTTTTCTTATCATTGTAATATTATTAGTTGAAATCAGACAAGTTTGCCCTGATTCAAAAACAAAATCTTCAGTTATAATGGCAACATCGCCAATTCCCAATAGAGGTAACATAGAATTGTCATTTATTTGTAAAGCAAAGGTTTTTTGTGGTAAAGAATCCGTTAAAGTAATTTCTTTTACAAATGATTTTTGCATTGATGTTTCTAAATTTTCATTGTATTCAGAGATTAATGGAATATTAGTATATTCAATATTATTTAAAGCAGAAGAACTTTCATCTTCTATACACATTAAATAAGAAGGCGAAACTTTAAATAGATTAGATAAAATCTGAATAGAAGATCTTTTCATGTTTTTTACTTCACCTTTTTCATACTTTCTAATTGCAGCTTTTTGTACACCAATATACTTACCTAATTCTTCTTGGGTAAGACCATTTGCAATTCTTAATTGTTTTATTCGTTCTCCCATATTCATATTATACACCTCCAAAGTGTCTTTATATTATCATATATTTACAAGTTTTACAAGTATTTTTGAAAAAGTGTCTTAAAAATTTAAAAATTTTTTAAAAAACTATTGACAATGAAAAACAAATATTATATTATGTGAGTGTCTTAAAAAGATACAAGAAAGGAGGAGCAAAAAATGGATATTAACAAACTAAAGTCAAAGATGGCATTATATGGCGACAACGGAGGCGATTTAGCTACATATTTACAAATCTCAAGAACTACATTATCTTCAAAAATGAATGAAACAAATGGCTCTGAATTTACGCAAAACGAAATTCTAAAGATAAAAGAAAAATATTCATTAACAAGTGAAGAAGTAGACCAAATTTTTTTTAATTCAAAAGTGTCTTAAAAAGATACAAGAAAGGAGAAAAAATGAAAAGGAATAAAAAATGCGAGACGACACACAAAAAAAGGAGTGATGCTTTTGGAAAAAACAATATGGAAGGAATTGAAAAAATATGGAATCCATAATGAAAAAGAATTAGATGAAGCAATTAAAAAAATAAACTTATTAAATATAAGTTGTTTTATTTATAAAGAAGGAGTGAATGCAAATGAAAATAGTTAATAAGAAAAAATTTATAATACGAATAATTGAATTATTAGTAATAATAGCAACAGTTATATTGACAATAAAATCAATACAATATGCAAACATAATAAGAGGCTATAAAGGTTATGGTGGCGAATATTTAGTACCAATTTTAGGACTAATTATAATATTAATTTTAGAATCGATTTTAGAAGAAAGTGAGAATAAAAAACATGGAAAACATGGAAAAAGATAAATTACATGATTGTTATATATGGCACATTATTACTTTAGCAACTATGAAATATAAATTAAGACAATTGAAAGGAGGAAAATAATATGAATGGATATCAAGAAATTAAAGATCTTATTTCAGATATAGATGAATTTCATAATGAAGCTGAATTAAGAGAAATATTACAACAAATTTTATTTATCTGTGAAGATAAACTAAAAAATGAATCATCTACCGACAACCAAATCGAAAAATAGATGATTCACAAAAATATTTATATAAATACTTCTTATGTTATTTTAACATAAAAAGTTAGAAAGGACAAGAAAATGCCAAAAAAACTTTTTTACAACGAAAATGGAAATACTTATTACATTTTATTTGGAGAAAAAGGACAAAAATCGTTTTTATGTAATATAGAAAGACAACAATTTGTTATATGTGCAATTTTAGAAGAACATTCATGGTGGCAAGGAAGTTATTTTGAAAATTTTGAAGAAGCTTATAAAAGCTGGAAAGGAATAGAGGAAGATGAGTAATTTATATCAATTAACAAATAATTATGAAACTGTATTAAATATGCTATATGACGAAGATGCTGATGAGCAAATGATACTAGATACATTAGAAGCAATAGAAGGGGAAATTGAAGATAAAGCAGACAACTATGCAAAAATTATAAAAGAGCTAGAGGCTAAACAAAGTGCTAGAAAAGAAGAAGCTAAAAGATTAACTGAAAGTGCAAAAGTATTCGAAAATAGAGTAAAGGCATTAAAAAGTAATCTATTTAATTCAATGAAAGCAACGGGAAAAACAAAATTTGCAACAGATTTATTTAGCTTTAATATTGCTAAAAATGGCGGAAAGCAACCACTTACTATTGATGGAGAAGTACCTGAAGAATATACAAAAGCTGTAATTGAAAATGATACAGATAAAATTAGACAAGCATTAGAAAATGGAGAAAAATTAACCTTTGCTCATTTAGAACCAAGAGGAGAAAGTTTGAGGATTAAATAATGGAAGGAACAATTATTTTAAAATACAGCAGTTGCTGTGAAGATTTAATAAATATATTACTACAAAATGGTTATAGTTTGTCAATGGAACTTATAGACAATAATCAGAACATAAAGATTTTATATTGTAAATAGGAGGAAAAAATAAAATGGAAGAAAATAAAGTTATATTGTCATTAGACAAATATATAGAAATGTTTGAAAAAACTAAAAAATTAGAAAATCAATTAAGTCAATTGGGAAGTTTGATTTTAAACTATACAGAATTAAATGATAAAAAAGAAGATTTAAGAATAGATGGATATGATATGAAATATGGAAGAACCTTAGACCTTATTAAAGAAATTTTCCCTAATGAATATGAAACAAGACTTAAAGCATTGAAGGAGGATGAGGAATAATGGGAATACCAGTTTTAATTTTAGGAGAATCAGGTAGTGGGAAAAGTTGCAGTTTAAGAAATTTTGAAAAAGATGATGTTGCTATATATAACATAGCAGGAAAGCCACTTCCATTTAAAAAACACTTAAACAAAGCAGATAATGTTACATATTCACAAATAAAAAGCAATATGCAAAAAGGACTTTTTAAAACTTATGTAATAGATGACTCACAATATTTAATGGCTTTTGAAATGTTTGATAGAGCAAAAGAAGTAGGATACAACAAATTTACAGATGTAGCATTAAATTTTAGAAGTCTTGTAGATTTTGTAATAAAAGGAACACCTGCAGATACAATAGTGTATTTCTTACATCATACAGAAACAACAGACACAGGAAAAATAAAAGCAAAAACATCAGGAAAAATGCTAGATAATCAACTTACATTAGAAGGATTATTTTCAATAGTTTTACTTTGCAAAACTGATGGACAAGAACATTATTTTGAAACTCAAAGTGATGGATATAGTACCTGTAAAAGTCCTATGGGAATGTTTGAACTAAAAATAGATAATGACTTAAAAATGGTAGATACAACAATAAGAGAGTATTATGAACTTAATTCTAATTTAAAGGAAGGTGTAAAAGAAGATGCAAAAGCTTAATTTAGATAGTGAATTATTAAAACCTATGAGAGAACAACTAGAAATTATAATAAACAAATTAACAGGAATTGTTGCAACTCAAAATAAAGAGGCTGAAATAGTATTAAAAATAAACCTTGATAGTATTAAACAATTTGAAGAAGTTGATGATGAAAAAGTTAAGGAATGGGTAGAACCAAGAATTGAATATTCAATAAGCGAAAAGATTAAAGAAGTAAAAAATACTAATAAAGGAAATTTAGGATTTGACTATCAAGTAAAAGTGGATGAAGAAACAAACGAAACCTATGTTGAAAAAATAAATGAACAAACAAGTATGTTTTAAGGAGGAATAATAAAATGAGTTTTCAAAGAAAAGTTGAAAGAAACCAACTAAAGCAACAATGGAAAGAGCATAACCAGGGAGTAGCAAAAAAATATAGACCAGAGTTCAAAGGATTTTGGGCATGGTTTCAAAAAAGAAAGAGAGGTGAAAAGTAATGAAATTTAGTACATTAGAAATTATAGGATTAGCTTTCTTATCAGGATTAAAAATATCAGAAATAGCAGAAGAACTAATTGAAGAAGAAAAAGAAGAAAAAGAAGAAAAGGAAGAAACACAAGAGCAAGAAAAGAAAGAAAATATGAATATAACAGTAAAAAGTATATCACCTGAAGAAATGGGAGAAATATTTGATAAATTAAAAAATAAAGTTTTAGGAGGTAATGACTAATGGCATTAGATCGTGTATTCGCTACACCAACAATAACTGTTGACCAAGATAAATATGACAGTTTAATTATAATGAGTGATAGGTATAAGGAATTAGTAAAAGAACAAAAAGAAAATATTAAAGTTTTTGATTTTGGAAAAGCAATTAAATATTTAAAAGATGGGAAAAGAGTACAAAGACAAGGCTGGAATGGAAAAAATCAATATATAGAACTAGCAACTAATATTAGTTATAAAAACACTAATAATGAAACAATAAATGCAGAACATCAAGCAATAGGAAATAAGGCAATAGCATTTGTAGGAACATCAGGAGTGCAATTAGGATGGTTAGCAAGTCAAGCAGATATGCTTGCAGAAGATTGGAAAATAGTTGAGGAGGATAAATAATATGGAAAAACCACAAGGATATGATGAAGCACAAAGCTTTGGAGAATTTGAAACATTACCTGCAGGAGGATATAAATGCTTAATAAAGAAAGTAGTTTGTGAAAAAACACAAGCAGGAAAACAATATTTAAAAATAGGATTTGATATTACTGAAGGAGAGTATAAAGATTTTTATCAAAAGAAATTTGCAAATGATGCAAGACCTGAACCTAAATGGAGTGGTATTTGGACTGTATTCACAGAAGGATATAATCCAGGAACTACTAATCCTAAATTTAAGGGATTAATAACTTCTGTAGAAACTTCTAATACTGGATTCAAATTCAACTTTAATGAACAAGAATTAGTAAATAAAAAAGTAGGACTTGTATTTAGAGAAGAAGAATTTGAAGGTCAAGATGGACAAGTACATACAAGTGTAAAACCTTTCTTTGCAATATCATACGATAAAGCTGAAGATGCAAAAATTCCAGCTCCAAAAAAATTAGCAGAAAAAGGTGAAGCTTTTGATGATTTTACAACAGTTTCATCTGATGATGATTTACCATTCTAGGAGGTAAACATGAGCTTGATAAGAGAAGTTAAGGAAAGAGTAGACATAGTAAAAGTAGCAGAATATTATGGTTTGAAATTAAATAGGGCATATAAGTGTGTATGCCCATTCCATAAAGAAAAAACGGCAAGCCTTTCAATATCTCCATCTAAACAAATATGGAAATGCTTTGGATGTGGAAAAGGTGGAGATGCAATTTCTCTTGTATCAGAATTATTAAATATAAATGCTTTAGAGGCAGCAAAAAGTATAAACAGAACTTTAGGTTTGGGACTTGATCCAAATCAAAAAAGTACACATTTAGAAATAAATAAGTATAAGGATAGAAGAAAAACCGAAGAAATGTTTAAACAATGGGAAAACAAAACATTTCAATTATTATGTGATTATCTTCATTTATTGCAAGATTGGAAAAGGTTACAAGATCCTGAAAACGATTTGTATGTAGAAGCTTGTCATCAATTAGACTATATAGAATATGTAATAGATGAAATTTTTATATATGGAAAAAATGAAGATAAAATATGGTTTTGGAAATACGAAAAAAAGGTGGTGAGAAAAATTGAATCAAGAGTTAGAACTTTCAGAACAACTAATAGATGAAGGATTTACACCTTTTGGAGAAATTGAGGAATTAACAAAAGAGACAATATTAGACAAAGAAATATTTGAACATATATTTTCAATAGATAACCAAATAGCAAGAACAACATTGATAGTTAAGTTACAAGAAAAAGCAAGAGAATTAGGAAATATACGAAGCTTTGATAAATTACTTAAAGCATATCAAACAGAGTTTGCTCAAAGATATAAACAACAAGGAAGTAATACTATTCAATTTACACAACCGCCAATAGAAAATTTAAAATGTGGAAAATGGGAGTGTCAAGATACAGGAGTAGTAAAAAATACATTAGGAGCAGGAATGATACCTCAAACAATAGTAGCTTGTACTCATCCAATATTACCAGTAGAAAGACTTATAAATGTTGATTCAGAGACAGAAAAAATAAAATTAGCTTTTTTCAAAGATAACAAATGGCAATACATAACAATAGAAAGAAGTATGGTAGCAAATAAATCAAATATCATCCAATTGTCTGATCGAGGAATAGAAGTAAATTCAGAGAATGCAAAAGACCTGGTGTCATATATAGCAGATGTAGTTTCTTTAAATGCAAAAGAGATTCCAGTTTGCAGAAGTACAGACAGGTTAGGTTGGATAAATGAAGAATTTGCACCTTATGTATCAGATCTAAAATATGATGGCGATGTAGCTTTCAAGGATGTATATGCAAGCTTTAAAGAAAATGGAGATTATGAAGAATGGAAAGAATTGTGTAGAAATGTAAGAAAAGAAAGCAAAATTGCACATTTACTAATAGCATCTTCATTTGCTAGCACACTCAATAGTATATTGGGAGTATTGCCTTTTGTTGTACATATATGGGGTGGAACTGGTGCAGGAAAAACAGTAGGCTTAATGCTTGCAATGTCTGTATGGGGAAATCCTGAAGTAGGAAAATTAGTAAGAACACTAAATGCAACACAAGTTGCTCTTGCAAGATATGCAGCATTTGTGCATGATATTCCTTTTGCAGGAGATGAGTTACAAACAATAAAGAGCAGATGGGACTCATTTGATAATTTAGTAATGTATTTAACTGAAGGTGTTGATAGAGGTAGAGGAAAAGCTTACGGTGGAATTGAAATATTGAAGGAATGGAACTGTTGCTTTCTATTTACAGGCGAAGAACCAATAACAAAAGCAACTTCAGGCGGAGGTGTTAAAAATAGAGTAATAGAAGTAGAAGCTACTGAAAAAGTTATTCAAGATGGTAATTATGTAAGTAATTTTGTAAGAAAAAATTATGGATATGCAGGAAAAGAATTTATAAGTAATATTCCTAAACAAGAAGAATTGCAACAACGATATAGAGATATTTTTAGAGAGATATTAGACAAAACAGATACTACTGATAAGCAAGCAATGGCAATGGCTACAATATTATTAGCAGATGAAATATCAACAGATTTAATATTTAAAGATGAAAAATTAACAATAGAAGATGTAAGTAAATGGCTTACAAGTGCAAAAGAGGTTGATGTAAGTTCAAGGGCTTATGAATGGACAATGAACTGGATTTCTCAAAATATAAATAGATTTAAGGAGAATGATAATGGAGAAATTTGGGGCAAATATATAGAAAGTGAAGATATATGTTTAGTAAACAAAAGTGTTTATTCAGAGGCATTAAACAAAGCAGGATTTGACTATTCAGCAGTAATTAGAACTTTTGCAGATAGAAATCAAATAGAAAAAAATTCACAAGGAAGATTTACACATGCAACTAAAGCATTTGGAGTTAGGGCTAATTATATAAAATTTAGACTAGAGCCTGAAAAATCAGATATTGCTTATGAAGATAGTTATGAACAATCGGATCTTGAGGATTTACCATTTTAGGGTCTTACCTAATCTAAAAAGGTTAGACCAAGGTTAGACCCTATCAATACATAGAGCCAAGCGACTTTTATTAAATAAAAAACAAAAAGTCTAACATCTAACAAAATAATAATATTCGTATGGGAAATTTTAAAATAATTTTTAAAAATAAAACATTTATAAAAAATATAAATATATCCTCGGAAAAAGGTTAGACATGTTAGACCATTATATAAATAGCATATTTGAGGTATGCAAAAAAAGTAAGACGGAGGTTAGACCATGATTAAAAGTAAAGAACAAATTATAAATGATTCTATAAAACTTGAAACACCTCCTGCAGATTATAACTTATTAGAAATACATTGTTTTCTAGCATTAAAGCAGTTGCTGGTAATGTTTCATAATAAGCAGATAAGCACTGAAAATGCTACGAAAACAAAGCAGTTAATATTAGCAGAGTATGAGAAAAGATGTAAAGAATATGAATTTCAAACATCAATGTTTCAAGAACATATAGATCATATAAAAGAAACAGAAAATGCAAGAATTAAATTACACAAGATGTTAAATGGCAAAGATGAATATAACTCACCAATTACAGAAGAAAGATTGTGTGAAACTATAAATACTTGTATGGAAATTATAAGTAAAGTGTTTAAGGGGGAATTTGTATGATTATAGAAAGTCAAGATAAGATGGAAATATTTAATTTTGATGAAATATTTAGATTATATGTAGATAATTGGTCAAATGAAGAATTTGCAACAGAACCTAATTGTTTTTGCATCAAAGCGGAAAAATCTAGTGACAATATGATTTGTGCTTTTTTAGGAGAATACAAAACAGAAGAAAGAGCAAAAAAAGTGTTACAAGATATAATAGGATTTTATATCAGAACAGAAGAAAAAAATAAAGTTTATAGAATGCCAAAGGAGTGATAATAAATGGTTGAATTTTTAAGTGGGTTGCTAATTGGAACTTTTATAGGAATTACCTTAATGTGCATTTTACAAGTAGCAAAAGATGAGGAGGAAAAGTAAATATGGAAAAGCCAACAATATGTAGGTACTGTGGAAGTCCAGTTGTTTTTACTTCAAATGCTGAAATATATGGAAGAGAATATGGAGATGGAAAATGCTATTTGTGCAGAAATTGTAAAGCTTTTGTAGGGGTACATCCAGGAACAGATACACCACTTGGAACTTTAGCAAATGCAGAGTTAAGAGAATGGAGAAAACAAGCACATTACTGGTTTGATCAGATATGGAGAAAACCTTTAAGAATAACAACAAGGTATAAAGCTTATGGGTGGCTTGCTGAACAATTACATATTTCAAGAGAATATACACATATTGGTATGTTTGAAAAAGAAGAATGCGAAGAAACAATTAGACTTTCAAAAATTAGAATAGAAAAATATAAAAAACAAAGGAGTGAGATATTTGAATGGATTTAAAGTAGGAGAATTAGTAGTTTTTATAGGAAAAGATCCTGATAATGAAATTTATACTGTAGAAATAGGAAAAATAAAAAAATTGTGCGAAGATGGAGCTTTTGTAAATTATCATACAGGAGAAACTGCTGCAAAAACTAATTATTCAGACCTATATAAACTAAAAAATTCTTATGTAATAGAAAAAGAAAATTTGGGTGGTGGTCTTAATTGAAATTAGAATTAAGAGATTACCAAAAGGAATGTATAGAATTAATTGATAAATTAGAGCCAGGATCATATTTAATACAAATGGCAACAGGTTGTGGAAAAACAGCAACATTTACAAACATAAAAAGAAAAGGTCGTGTACTAGTCCTAGCACATAGAGAAGAACTAGTTACACAACCAATAAAATACTATGACTGCCCTGTGGGAATTGAAATGGCGAATCACAAATCCCATGGAGAACCAGTTGTAATAGCATCAGTACAAAGTATAATACATAGATTAGATAAATTCAAGCCTGATGAGTTCGATATGATAATAACAGATGAAGCTCATCATGCTGCAGCAAAGAGTTATAAGAAAGTATATGAATATTTTAAACCAAGATTACATTTAGGGTTTACAGCAACACCTAATAGAGGAGATAATGTAAGACTTGATGATGTGTATCAAGATATTATATTTGAAAGAGATATTAGGTGGGCAATAAAAAATCATTATTTAACAGATATTTATTGTATGAGGGTAAATATAGGTTATGACATCTCAAAAGTAGCAAGAAGAATGGGAGATTTTGCACCAGGAGAACTTGATGAAGTTATGAATCAAGAAGTACTTAACCAAGCGATTTTTGATGCGTATAAAAAATATGCAAAAGGACAAACACTTATATTTGCTTGTAGTGTAAATCATGCTGAAGCAATTGCAAAGAAAATAAAAGGTGCAGTTGCAGTAACGGCAGAAACGAAAAACAGAGAAGAAATAATAAGAAAGTTTACAAATAGAGAAATACCTGTATTAGTAAATTGTATGTTATTTACTGAAGGAACAGATATGCCACTTGTTGAAACGGTAATGATTGCAAGACCGACAAGCAACAGCAGTTTATATACTCAAATGGTAGGTAGAGGATTAAGACTTTATCCAGGAAAAGAAAAATTAACATTGATAGATTTAGTAGGAACAACAGGAAGAGCTAATCTTTGCACAGCTCCAACACTAATAGGAATAGATTTAAATGGAGTACCAGCAAGTAAACAAGATGAAATACAAGGGGATCTATTTGAATTACCTGACATAGTTGCTAAAAAAGCGGATTGTCCTTCAGCTTGGATTAGAAATATTGAAATAGTAAATTTATGGGCAAAAGAACAAAGTTACAATACACATGGAGTTAATTATTTCAAGATGCCTAATGGAAATATGGTTGTAAGTATTCCTAAAAAGAAAATAGTTATACCAGCACAAGATGAGTTAGGAAAGACAACATGGAATGGTAAAAAAGTAAGTATGCAAAAGGCTTTTGATGAAGCATATTTGTATTTGAAAGAAAATTATTCAGAGCAAGAGTATATATGGAATATTGAAATGATAAAAAAATGGGGAAGAGTACCAGCAAGTGAAAAGCAAATTGCTTCAATAAAAAGATTCATGAAAGATTTTGACACAGAAAACTTAAATAAAATGCAAGCAACACAAATATTAAATAGATTATTTTATAGGTAGGTGATTAAAATGAGTAAAAAAGGATTTGATTTTAGATTAGAAGTTGAAAATGTAAAAGATAATGAAGAATTTAATAATAATACAGAGTTAATAAATGAAATAAAAAAATTATTTAAAGAAACACCGTTCCCTTTAGATGGTGCAGGATTTTGTGAGAATCGAGAATTTTTAATAATTTCTGGACAAGTTTGTAGAGATAGCAAGAAAGAAGCTCAAGCTGAATATACAATTTTTAAGGAAAAACTATTAAGAATATTTAAAAGATTTTATAAAAAGGTAAGGTTAATAGATATATTTATTGCATACTTTACAACTTTACATTAAGGAGTGATTAAATGCCAAGAAGAGGATACATATTTGAAAATCAAATAAAAAAAGTATGTGAATATGTGGAAGCAATAGGTGGACATGCACACAAGAATCATGCAGAACGATTGCAAGATGGTACATACATAAAAGGAGAGCCATTTGATTATGAGATATTTCTACCAAATTATAAAGCAGTATTTGATGCAAAAGAATGCAAAACTAGAAAATGGCACATGGTCGATAAAGATATAAAGCAATGTGATGAAATGAAAAAATGTAAAAATGCAGGACTCAAAGCATATTTTTTAATATGTTTTGAGGGCTCTGATGTGAGAATGATAGATGTAGATACAGCAATAGCAACATTAAGAAGCGGAAGCAAAACGATATCTGCAGAAGGAAATCCAAGCTGGGATTTAATAAAAATATTGGGAGGTACACAAAAGTGAAATGTGGTGATAAAGAGTGGCAGCATTGCCGAGTAGAAAAAATGGGATGTACAGGATGTTATTATGATGAAATAGAATCTGAAGAATATATAAGAACAGAAAGTGGACATATTTTTAAAGTAGATAAAGAAAAAAGAGTTTTACAAGGCATAAAATTTTTAGATGTGCAATATGGAAAAATTGTAGATCATAACAAAGATATAAGAAAATTAATTAAAATTGATGACTTGCTGAAATATAAAGTAAATTCAAATTGCACAAATATAGATAATGTAAAAGAATTTTTTAATCCAACAACTAACAAAAAATACTTAGGTGTTAGTGGATGGGGATTAGAGCAAATTAAGATATTAAAGCTTATACCAAAAGAACAATTTAAAATAATAGGATATGATATTGAGGAGGTGTAATATGGAATATTACAAATTATGTTATGTAGAAGGAAACAAAGCCTGGTTTACTAATAACTTTGAAAAACAATGGGGAGATGATTGGAATGATAGACCTTATGAATGTAATGCAGGAGAACCTTATAACCATTGGCTAGAAGAAATACCACACAAACCACCAACCTATGAAAAACAATATAAGCGTCATGAAATAAAGCATAAAATATTATTTTTTGAAGTTGAAGATTGGAATGATCAAAGACCTTGTGATATGGGGAGATATTCTGTAGAAGATATAAATAAACAAGCAGTTGCATGGATACATACAGATAAATTTAATATTTTAGCTGGGACAACCTATGAGAACTTTATTGATATAATAGAAAAAAATGATGGCAGAATATATTTGCCTAAGGAGGAATATAAAAAATGAAAACATGGGAAGAAATGACAAAGTTAGATAAAAGAAATAAAATGATGATTGCATTTTATATTTTTATGGCAATATTTGAAATAGGTGCAGCAATTTTTGAAAAAGAATTTATTTGGACAATAGTTGCTTTATTATGGATTAATATTGCGGTAATGGAATATTGCAATGCCAAAATGTTAAAAGGTAAAGAGGCAATTATTAAATTACAAGAGAGACATATTGATATACAAGATGATATGATAATGGATTTATTAAAAGATTTATCAATGCCTTATGTAGTAATAGAAACTGATTTAATAAAAATACCTGAAAATTTTACAAAGCCAAACAAAAATAAATTAAAAAATAGAATTGAATATTACAACAAAAACAAGTGTTTTGAAGTACCAATAATTATTGATCCAAGCAATATGTTGTTAGATGGATATACTTCATATTTAATTGCTAAACAATATAATTTAAAAACAGTACAAGCTAAAGTAAAGATTGGAGAATAGAATATGAAAGATGTAACAAAGAAATATGTAAATATGATTGAATCTTTTGAATGTGATTTTGCACTACTTAACATCAAGCCAAATGAAGAAGGTAAAGAAAAAATAAGGGTAGATTTTCCAATGTCAAAACAACTTTATGATGATGTAGAACTATTAAAAGAATTGAGTTTCAATTTAAGACATAAAAAAATAAAAATTGTGGAGGAAGAATAATGGAAGTAGAAGTAAGAAAATATAAAGGAGTAATATTAGATTTGGAAGGGGTAACAGTGACTAAAAGTAGTTTTGATAAACCAAGAATAGCATATTATAGAGTAAAATTGTATGATGCAGACAAAAAAGCAACTATTGATTTATTAAATGTTGATCCAAAAGAAATAAAAATAATTCAATAAGAAAGTAAGTAAATAAATTTACTTACAAAAAATAGAAACAACTCGAATAATTATGAAAGGAGATGTTAAAAATGGCTATAATTAAAGCAATATTTATATTTTTTATAGGTTTATATGCACTATCAAAAATGATTGATGGAATGAATAATAAATATTCAGATAATAAAGATAAAATTATAAATTTAATAGAAATAGTAGTCAGCATAGTATTAACTTTCTTTATATTCAAATTTTAGGAGGTGCAAAAGATGAAAATACAAGAAGTATTAGAAAACTATAATTCCCTTAAAGCAAGCATAACAATAACAGAAGGAGAAATACAAGAATTAAAGAATGAAGTGTTAGATTGTAGAAGTGCAAATTTAGATGGTATGCCAAAAGCACAAGGTTACACAACTTCAAGTATAGAAACATATATTGCAGAGAAAGAGGAGAAGATAAATAATAAACAAAGATACATAGATAAAACAAAAATAAAACTAGAAATAGTAGAAAGTTTAGTAAAAACATTAAAGAAATATAACCAGGATATTATTGATATGAGATATTATCAAATGATGAGTATTGAAGAAATTGCAGTAAAGAAAGACAGAGGCTATGGAGCAATACAAAAAACAATTGATAGATCAATAAGAATTATGCAAAAAGAATACAATAAAAATAAAATGTCTTAATTTTGTATATAAAATTTATATATTTTGTCTATATTTTTTCAAAAAATAATCTGTTATAATTATAATTGAGAAAATTGTAAATACCTTTTTGTTTCTCCTTTGTAATAAGGTCGCCGATATAAATGTCGGTGACTATTTTTTATATTGCGGAGATGGTGCAATGGAAGCACAAGGGGCTCATAACTCCTAGACGAGGTTCGAATCCTCTGTCCGCAACCAAAAAAATACAAAAGAGGTATGCCTATGAATTTGGGTAGATGTATGTTAAGAGAGTGTAAAACTTGTAAATTTGAAACAAGATGTTTTAAGGAGTATCAAAATGAATATACAAAAAATAAAAATAACAGAATTAAAACCAGCAAAGTACAATCCAAGAAAAGATCTAAAGCCGGAAGACGAAGAATATCAAAAAATTAAAAAAAGTATAACGGAGTATGGATGTGTAATACCACTTGTTGTAAATAAAGATATGACAATAATCGGTGGTCATCAAAGATTAAAAATACTAGAGGATTTAGGCTACACGGAAATAGAATGTGTAGTTGTAGATTATGATAAAAATAAAGAAAAAGGTTGCAATATTACTCTTAATAATGAAAATGTATCGGGTGAATGGGATAAATTGAAACTTGAAGAATTGATGGCAGAATTAAAAAAAGAAGACTTTAATATGGAAAATACGGGTTTTTCTTTTGATGAAGTTGATAATATTCTAAAAGATATAACAGGCTCAAAGGAAGATGACTTTGACATACAGCAAGCCTTGGATGAAATAGATGAACCAATAACTAAAACAGGAGACATTTGGATATTAGGTAAACATAGACTAATGTGTGGAGATAGTACAATAATAGACAATGTTTACAAATTAACAAACAAAGAAAAAGTAAAAGTATTATTTACAGATCCGCCTTATAATATGGCTTTCAATGGTAGAAGTGGAAACTTTGATGTAATAAAAAATGATGATTTAGACAAGAAAGAATTTGAGATATTTATCGATAAATTTTTAAATATATTAACTAAAGTTATAATGCCTGAAGCTTATTATATTTGTTGTAATTGGTGTTTTTATGGAATACTACAGTTAAGATTAAATCCAAAAGCCTGTATTGTATGGGCAAAAAACAATTTTGGTTTGGGAAAAGGATATAGACATCAACATGAATTTATCCTTTTTGACGGATATATAAAAGAAAACATAAAAAATGAAACTGATTTATGGAAGATAGATAGAGATGTTAAATATGAGCATCCAACGCAAAAACCTGTAGATTTAGTTGCAAGAGCAATACAAAATTCAAGTAAAGAAAATGATTTAATACTTGATTTGTTTGGCGGAAGCGGTTCGACATTGATTGCTGCAGAACAAACAAAAAGAAAGTGTTATACAATGGAGCTTGATCCAAAGTATTGCGATGTAATAGTAAAAAGATGGGAAACACTAACAGGAGAAAAAGCAGAGTTGCAAAAGTAATGGAGGTGGGTGATATGATTTGACAGAAGTGAATGTAAAAGAATTTAAAAAAGATTACTTAAATGGGCTAAAATATAAAGAGCTTATGGACAAATATAATATTACTCAACCAGAGTTACAAAAACTGATAAGGCATAATAAACTAACTAGAACTAAAAGCCAAGCACAAATAGGAAATAAAAATTCAGTAGGAAACAATGGCGGTGCGAAAGAAAATAATAAAAATGCTGTAACAACAGGAGAATATGAAACAATATTTAAGGATGTATTAACAGAGAAAGAGTTAGAAGTTTATAATATTGTAGATTTTCAAGACAATAGAATGTTGCTGTTGGATGAATATAGAATATTAACTGTTCGTGAAAAAAGAATGATGGCAAGAATAAATAAATTGCAAAATAAGGATAAGGACTTAACAATAGGAAGCATAAGAAAAAGAGAAACTAGAAGAAAAGCATCAGTAGAAATCGAAACTGTAACCGAAGCAGAATCTACTATAAGTCTTATTCAAAAAATAGAAGAAGGATTAACAAGAGTGCAAGATGCTAAAAGAAAATGTTTAGAAACATTACAAAAACTTGATAATGAAAATGACAATACATTAAATTTAAATGTTTCTGCAGTTAATCCAATATTAGAGAGTATAAATAGACAATTAGGTGGTGGTTTAAATGGAAGAAAATGAGGCATTTCCACTATCTGAAAAATATATAGATTTCTTAAATCACAAAGCAAGTACAGAATTTTTGGAAGGAACAACATTTGCAGGAAAAACAACAGTTGGTATTCCAAAGTTCATGTTTAGAGTTGCAGATGATGATAGTTCAAAACCAAGCATTATTGCTGGTCTTGATTTAGGAACAATAGAAAAGAATATTATTAATGCAGACAATGGATTGATAGCAGTATTTGGAGAATATGAAAACGGTGGAGCAATAGAATACAATCCAAAAGGTGCTAAAAAAATTACATTGCCACATATTATTTATCATACACCAAAAGGAAATAAAATTATTTATGTTCTAGGATATGATAATAAAGCAAGATGGAAAAAAGCACTTGGTGGACAAGTTTTTGGGTTATTTATAGATGAGTTTAATATAGCAGATATGGAATTTGTTAGAGAAGCATTTATGAGAGCGGATTATAGACTATGTACTATGAACCCTGATGATCCAAACAAAGAATGTTATTCACAATTTGTTAATCATGCTAGACCAACAGAAAAATATAAAAATGATGCACCAATAGAACTTCTTGAAATGTTAAATCAAGAGCAAATTGATGATTGGACTTGGTGGTATTTTACATTTGATCACAATAAGAGCTTGACACCAGAGAAGAAAAAGAAAATTATAGAATCTGTGCCAGTAGGTACAAAACTATGGAAAAATAAAATAAAAGGTTTACGAGGCAAGTCAACAGGACTTGTTTTTATTAATTTTGATAGAAGAAAACATTGTATAACAAAAAATGAAGCAAAGAGTTATTTAAGACAAGTAAGCTCTGAAACAGTACAGTTGAATATAAAATATAAAACAAATAAAGAAGTAAATGAACATTTTATACAATTTACTGCAGCATTAGATACATCTTATAGTTCGTTAAGTCCTGATACTATTGCGATGTCTTTTGCAGGAATAACAAACAAAGGTAAATATATATTGCTAGATGAAAAAGTTTATAACAATGCTGATTTAGAAGAGCCACTTGCACCAAGTGATACTGTTAAAAATTTTGTCGATTTCTTGGAGAGAAACAGAAAAGAGTGGGGACTAGCAAAAAATACATTTATTGATAGTGCAGACCAAGCAACAATAAAAGAATTTGCAAAATATAAAAGGAAAACAGGTTGTATATACATATTCAATAATGCTTGGAAAGCTAAAATGGAAATAATAGATAGAATAAATACACAGCTTGGATGGTTTAAAGATAATTGCTATTTTATTGTTGATACTTGTAATAATTATTGTAACGAGTTAGATGTGTATTCATGGAAGGAAGATAAAGACAATGAACCTGAAGATGGAAACGATCACATGGTTAATAGTTGTCAATATAGTTGGATTCCTTATGTTGATAAGATAGGAGTTAGAAAATGAAATTTGGAGAAAGAGTGAAAAATATGATTAAGTCATGGTTAGATATTAGACCAGCACAAGGTCAAACATTTATAGTTAATGAAAATATGGATTTTCAAGCTAATTGTATAAGAAATAAAATATGGTATAGAGGAGACAGTAGAGAATTATCTGAATTTTATGGTCAATTAAATTATGCTGATGATACATTTTGGGGAGCTACACAAACTGCAGATATAAGGATGAAAAAGTCACATTCAGGTTTGCCAAAGCTAATGATTAAAACACTAATAAATACAGTTATGACAGACTATGGCGGTGATGATGTAGAAGATGAATATTGGAAAGAAGTTAATGAAGAAAACAAATTTGATACTAAAATGTTAAAAAGTCTACTTGGAGATGCTTTATACATTGGAGATGGAGCAATAAAAATAAATTATGATCCTGATATTTCAGATAAAGCAATACTTGAATGGGTGGATGGTTCAAAAATAGATTTTGTATATAAAAGAGGTCGCTTAATAGAAATTGTTTTTAAATCATTTCATGAAGAAGGTAATTATACATATCTATTAGAAGAACATTATGGTTATGGATATATAAAATATGTATTATTACAAGGTGACAAAGAAGTAGAACTAAATACTGTTAAAGAATTGTCAAAACTAGAAAATCTTTCTTTTGACAAAAGTGTTATGTGGGCAGTTCCAATAATGTTTAATGAATCAGCAAAATATAAAGGTAGAGGAGAGTCTATTTTCGATGGAAAATATGACTCTTTTGATAGTTTAGATGAAATAATTTCTCAATGGTTAGAAGCGGTTAGAGCAGGAAGGGCAATAAAATATATTCCTGAAAGTTTAATTCCAAGAGATGAAGAAACAGGGGAACTTTTAATAAATAGTAATCCATTTGATAATAAATTCGTTTCTCCTGAAGGAAATATGAGTGAAAATGGACAAGATACAATAGAAATAAAACAAGCTGAAATTCCAACAGAGAATTACTTACAGTCTTATATAACATTTTTAGATTTATGTTTACAAGGAATTGTTAGTCCTAGCACACTTGGAATTGATAATAAGAAGTTAGATAATGCAGAGGCACAAAGAGAAAAAGAAAAAACTACTTTATATACTAGAGGTTTAATAATAGATACTTTGGCAGATTTCATCCCAAGAGTAATTAACACAGTTCTAAAATCAAAGGCACAAATTGATAAGAAACCTATTCCTGAAGATAAAGAAATTACATTAAAATTTGGAGAATATGCAAATCCATCATTTGAAGCACAAGTTGAAACTGTAACAAAAGGAAAACAAGGCGGAATAATGTCTATTGAGGCAAGTGTCGAAGAATTATACAAAGATGACAAAGATGAAGAGTGGAAGCAACAAGAAGTAGCTAGATTAAAAGCTGAACAAGGAATTATAGACATTGAAGAACCAGCAGTAAATTATGATATGGAAATGAATGAAGATGCTACCGACACAAATGTCGATACCAATAAAGTAGAAAATCAAGAAAAAGAACCAAATGCAAAAATAGATGGTCAAGATAAAAATAAAAAAGACCAGGAGAATATAAATGAATAATGAATACAGTATCAGCAGGGCATTTCAAAGAATAGAAGAGACATTGATAAAGTCAATAAAAAGAAATCTTACGAGACATTTGAATGAAGAGAAAGATTTAGATATGAATTGGAGTGCCTGGCAAGCTGAACAGTTAAAAGGATTAGAAAAGTTTAAACAGGAAAATAAAAAAATGTTTAAAAATGATTTTTCTACTATAAATACTGATATAGAAGAACTAATAAAAAAGAGCTATGACAATGGAAAGCTGGAACAGGAAAAAGTAATATTAGAAGCTATACAAAATGGTACATTTAGTAGCAATAATAAAAAAATAAGTAAATTATGGCATATTTATAATACAAGTAAAAATAAAAGAATCAAAAAGAAACAGTTAACTAGAATATATGATATTACAAATCAAACAGAGTCAGGTTTTTTTAGAATAAATGAAAGAAAGTTAAAAGCACTTATAAAAGAAACAACAGAAAACTTTGACAAAGCTGAATTATCAATATTAAGATTTACTAATGATCAATATAGGCAAATAATATATGATGCCCAGGTATATGCAAATACAGGTTCAGGAACAATACAACAAGCAGTTGATATGGCTACAAAAGATTTTCTTGCAAAAGGAATAAATAATATTGAATATGCAAATGGAGCTATGGTAAATATAGCATCTTATGCACAAATGGCTATTAGAACAGCCAATAAAAGAGCATATTTACAAGGCGAGGGAGAAAAAAGAGCTGAATGGGGAGTTCATACAGTTTTAGTTCCAAATCGTGGTGGAGGTTGTCCATATTGTATTAAATTCCAAGGTAAAGTTTTTATTGATGATGTATGGAGCGGTGGAACGGCGGCAGAAAGCAGAGAAACTAGTTATCCATTGTTAAGTACAGCTGTAAAAGCTAAATTATTTCATCCTAATTGTAAGGATACAACTGTTACATATTTTCCAGGGATAAATACAAAACCGATTCCTCCAACAAGAGAAGAATTGGAAATTAAAAAAGAAAACTATATGAATGAACAGAAATTAAATTATATTGATAGAAATATAAATAAATATTCAAGACTTGAATTAGGAAGTCTTGACAATGAAAATATTGAAAAATATCATAATAAAAGGTTACAATGGCAAGAATATAAGGAAAAATTTATACAAGATCATAAAACAACATTTAGTGATATTATAAAACTTGAAAAAGAAAGATTTAAGAATGAAATAAATAATAGGATTAGCAATAATATAGTAAATGAAACTAAAATCACAGAAGTATCAGATCATTTAATTGATAGAATTAAAGAAAGAAAACTTAATATAGATGATATTGAACACACATTGAAAAATCCTTTAAAATATGGTAAAATTAAGTATGATAAGTACGATAGACCAAGTTTTAGTGTGGTTGGAGAAAAATGTACTGTATATGTAAACCCTGATAATGGAATAATAACAACAATACATAAAACTCACACTAAAACAGTAGAAAAATTGAAAGGAAATAACAAAGATGAAAATTGATATAAAAGATCTAGAAAAATTGAAAAAAATTGATGATCCTGAAATAAATAAGTTAATAAATGAATTAGATGTTGAAAATATTGAAGAAAATAAAGCAATAGAATTTATGGAATTGCTTTATGAAAAGTCAAATGAATATTTAAGTAATCCTGGATACAATGAAACGGAAGAAAGTTCATTGCTTGAAAGAGTTGCTGATAATATATATGAACAAACTAAATAATTATAAAAGTGTTGAAGAGAGCCTAAAAGGGCTCTTTTTTAGTGCTTAAATTAGAAAGGAGGGATTTTTTTGATGGGAAGCAAGGAATTTATTGTAAAGTGTAAAGAACTAGTGAAAGAATATGCAAAAGAACATTTAGATAAGAGCGATGAAATACCAGAGTTTGATGTGTTTGTAGTGTGGAGTTGCAAAACATTGCAAAATAGTAAAGCATTATTAAGCACTACTTTATATGACGGTATGTATTACGAATGTACTTTAAATGGAGATAAAAAAGAAATATATTTTGATGCTTATAAGAAGTTTGAAAATAAATGTATTAAATTAGAGGAGGAAAAGTAAAAATGGGAAGAAAAAAATCAGAAGAAATAAAAGAAAATGTTGTGGATGAAGCAACAGGAAAAGAAGCAGTTACTAGTACAGAAGAAACATTAGAAGAAACGAAGGGTGAAAGTATAGAAGCACCTGCAGAAGAAAATAATATTGAAGCAACAGAAAAGGTGCTTGAAGAAAAAGAATTGAAGGCTAATACAAATTTCAAAGATAAATATACAAATGAATTGTATGAAAAAGATACTATATTTGTAATATCTGAAACAACAGAAACAAAAAAAATAGAAAATAAAAAATATGAAATATCAAAAGCTAGAGCAAAAGAATTAAAAGCTAAAGGCTATGTAGATATTAATTAAGAGTCTAAAAAGGCTCTTTTTTTATGCGACCAAACACTGATGTCCTAAAAAGCTTGTGTATATAGTCATTTCAAGACTTTAAAAAGTTATAGGAGGTAGTGAAACATGGAAGGAAATGAAGCAAACAACAATAATGCAAATTCTAACCAAAATGCCCAAAACACTACAGGGCAAAACAACAATGCAAATCAACCAAATAATAATTCTAATGGAATTGATTATAACAAAATCCAAGAAATTATTGAAGGAAGAAACGCAAAAACAGAAGATAGTGTGTTAAAAGCCTATTTTCAAAAGCAAGGATTAAGTCCTGAAGAGATGGAAAGTGCAATAAATGCTTTCAAGACTCAAAAGGCTAATCAAGCGAATGCTCAAAACAAAGAGCTAACTGATACACAAGCATCATTACAAAAAGTTCAATTAGAAAATCAAAGATTAAAAATAGAGAAGAAAGCCTACGATTTTGTGGACGATTTAAATGTTGATAACAAAACAATGCCTTATCTTTTAAAAATGGCTGATTTTAATAATTGCATTGGTAAAGATGGAAATGTATTAGAAGATACTTTAAAAGCAGCACTACAAAAGGTCGTTGATGATGTTCCAGGACTAAAAAAACAAGTGCAAGGAGTCGTTGGAATAACAGTTGGTGCTGACACTAATAATGGTACAAATTCAAATAATGGAGTATTTGATTTTGGATTTACTGGTGTAAGACCTAGAAAAAAATAAAAAAAAATGGAGGTAATTATTATGGCATTTGAAAAAACAGGATTAAATTATGCTAAAGAATATTCACAAGCTTTAGCTCAAGCATATCCATACACTTTATTTTTTGGTGCATTATGGAGTGCAGTAAAACCAGATGTTAAATTTTTAAGAAACGATACAGTAATTCTACCATCATTATCTGTTAAAGGTAGAAAAAATGGAGATAGGGATTCAATAGGTACTTTTGGAAGAAACTTCAATAATGATGAAGAACCAAAGAAACTAAAAACTCATAGAACATGGGATACACTTATCCATCCAAGAGATATTGATGAAACAAACCATGTTGCAACAATACAAAACATAACTAAAACTATGAATGAAGAGGAAAAATTCCCTGAAATGGATGCTGAAATGATCACAGCATTATATAAATTAAAAAATGAAATAGAAACTATTACTGAAGGCGATGTTCTTACATTAGCAAATGTATTAACAAAGTTCGATGCAATGATGGATAAAATGGATGAAAAAAGAGTTCCTGCAGCAGGAAGATTATTATATGCTGATACATATACAAAAACATTAATAGATACAGCAAAAGAAGCTGCTAGAAATCTATCAGCACAAGATACAACTGTTGCTAGATCATTAGACAGAATAGGAGAAGTTGAAGTAATTGGTGTTCCAACTACTGCAATGAAATCTGCATATAACTTTACAGATGATGGATTTGAAGTTGCTACAGATAAATATGAGTTAACTGCTGATACAGAAGTAGTAAGTGGAAAAACATACTACACAAAATCAGGAACTTCATATACAGCTGTTGAAAGCCCTGCAAAATCAGGATTAAATACTTATTATGAAAAAGTACAAGAAGCTGCAAAAGATGTAAAAATGATATTAGTTCATCCATCTGTAGTTATACCAGTAATTGCTTATGACTTTGCACAATTAGGTGCTCCAAGTTCATTATCACAAGGTAAATGGACATATTTTGAAGAGTCATTTGAAGATGTATTCATCTTTAATAAAAAACATGATGCTATTCAATTCTATGTAGAAAGAAAAGCATAGGAGTTGATATTATATGAGTATATATGCAGATATAACTTATTATCAAAGCATATATAAGGGACAAACAATCCCTAATGATGAAATTGAACAAAAATTAAAAGAGGCAAGCGGACATATTGATACTTTGACATATAATCGCATAGTTGGAAAAGGTTTTGAAAAATTGACAAAATTCCAACAGGATATTATAAAAGAAGTTGTATGTAAGCTTGCTGATTTTGAATATGAAAATGCTGATTTATTAAAGTCACCACTTAATAGTTACTCAATAAATGGAGTATCAGCAAGTTTTAATGCAAGCTGGAATGTTCAAATTCAAAATGGTATTGCTATACCGAAAGATAATTATTGCTTATTACAGCAAACAGGATTAACTTGTAGAAATGTGAGGTATTAGATGATATATCCAAGTTTAGTAAGAAAAAAAGATTGTAAAACAGACATTCATGTAATTTTATATGGAGAGAATACAACAGAAAATGGATCTCCTGAAATTGTACTAGATAAAGACCTAAAATGTAATTATCAAGATAGTGCAAAAAGAGTTCTAACTACTGAAAAAGTAATAATCCAAATAAATGGTGTAGCTCTTTTTTGCGAGGATTTTGCACCTGATATACCTGTTATATCTAGTGGAAAAGTTACTATATTTGGAGAAACACGAGAAATATACCAGGGGACAAAAGCAAGAAATCCTGATGGTACAGTCAATTATATTAAATTGGAGATACAGTAACAATGAAAGTAGTTTCTTCAAAAATAAAATTAAATGTACCTAAAATAAATCAATTAAGTAAAGCATCTATAACTTCTTTAGAAAAGACAGTAAATGCCTTACATACAGAAGTAGTAAATGCACAAGTAATGCCTTTTGATACTGGAAATATGCAGAATGATAATACTTATGAAGATTATTCTAATAGCAGTAAAGGAAAAGTTAGTTTAGTTACATCAACACCTTATGCTAGAAGAGTATATTTTCATCCTGAATATAATTTCCAAACAAAAGAAAATCCAAATGCACAAGGAAATTGGCTAGAACCATGGATTAGTGGAAAAAATAAAGACTTTTGTAAAAAAGCTTTTGCTCAATTTTATAAAAAGGAGGCTGGCTTAAAATGAGTAATATATTAGGGCTAGCAGATATAAGGGATTGGCTAAAAACTCTTAAAATAACTGCTGATGATAATTACTATATAGGAAAATTGAATAGTAAAAAAGATGAATCTATTGGAGTATATCAATTAAAAACTAGCAATGAAGCTAATGTCGCAATAGGCGGAGTTGATAATACAAAAATTCTAGAAAAGTCAGTTAGTATTTTAATTCATTGGAATGCTAATGCAAAAGAAACAGAACAGAAATCATTAGAAGTTTATAATAAGTTTTTAGAATCAAGAAACTTTGTTATAAACAATATAAAAGTGAATTATATAAGATTGCTTGTACCTGAACCAGTAGATGTTGGAACGGATAGTAAAAACATCTATGAAAGGGTTATACAAGCAATTTTTTATTATGAAAAAAAGGAGGTATAACCAATGGCAAATGTAACAAGTGGAGTATATCCAGTATTTGATAATGTATTTAAGATTGGTACAAAAGGTGTAGATTCAGCGGATGCAGATATGAAAACAATCGCAGATTGCGAAACATTTTCTTTGTCAATGGACAACAATGTTGAAGAATGGACACCTATGACAACCGAAGGTTGGATAAGAAGAATGCAAACAGGAAAAGGATTCTCTATAAGCATTTCAGGAAAAAGAAATGTTGGAGATGATGGAAACGATTATGTCGCTTCAAAATTGTTTGCAACAGGAAAAGCTGTTGAATCAAAATTTGAATGGGTATTTGCAGATGGTACAACTGTTAAATTCGATTGCTTAATTTCTGTAAGCAATGCAGGAACAGGCGACAGTACAAATGTAGCACCTTTAGAATTTGAGGTTATGTCAAATGGAAAACCAACTGTAACACCAGCAGCCTAAAATATTGCCTCAGTATTTATATACTGGGGCTTATTTTTTTTATTTAATTTTAGAAAAAATGGAGGAATTTAAGATGGCAGAAATTGATATTAGTTCAAAATTAGGATTAGAAAAGTCAACAATAAAATTAGGAGATGGAAAAATCTACGAAGTAGATACAAGTGCAGATAATTATTTATTAGTTCAAGAAAAGATAAAAAATCAAGAATTTTCTATTACAACAATGTACGAGATGATTGAAATGTTAATGGGAGAAGAAGCTTTAAAAGAAATAAAAAGTATGAAACTTACAATAAAAGGTTTAAAAGCAGTGGTAACAGCATTATCAGCAATTGTGAGTGAAGAAAGTTATGAGGAAATGGAGAAACGATTTCAATAATCCATCTACATACGATCCAGGATATGACTTGTTTGAAGATTGGGACTTAATTGCATCAAGTTTAAAAACACAATACGGTTACAGTGTAAGAAAAGAAATTAAAAATTTGTGTTGGGGGGAATTGAGTAGTGATATTGCAGGACTTAATGGAGATACACCTCTTGGAAATATAGTAAGAATTAGAAAAGAAAAAGATCCAGAGGTAATAAAGAAATTCACAGCCGAAGAAATGAAAATAAGAAACGAATGGCTAAATAAGTCCGCTTCACAAATAAGTACCGAGAATTATAAACAAGCAATGGAAGATATAAAAAATATGTTTAAAAATATGGCAAAGAAGTGAGGTGAGATGTTTTGAGTACAAATGTAGGAGAAATTGATTTAAGTTTAATTTTAAATAGTGATAAATTTAATTCACAATTAAAAAATGTCGACTCACAAGCTGATAAAGCATCAACTAAAATCTCATCAACATTGTCTAAAATAGGGAAAGCTGTTGCAGTAGCTTTTTCAGTTACCGCAATAGTAAAGTTTGGTAAAGAATGCTTAAATGTAGCAACTGAAACTTCAAATGCTTGGATAGGACTAAATTCTATATTAACAGGGCAAGGGAAAAGTTTTAATCAGGCAAAAAAGTTTATAAATGATTATATTGCAGATGGTCTAGTACCATTAAATAATGCAGTAACAGCATATAAGAATTTAGCAGCAAGAGGATACAGTTCAGAACAGATAGAAAAAACAATGACGGCTTTAAAAAATAGTGCAACATTTGGAAGGCAAAGTACTTATAGTTTAGGTGAAGCAGTACAGACTGCTTCTGAAGGTTTAAAGAATGAAAATAGTATACTAGTTGATAATGCAGGTGTAACTAAAAATGTTGCAAAAATGTGGGAAGATTATGCAAAAAAAGTAGGAAAAACTACAAATAACTTAACACAACAAGAAAAAATACAAGCAGAAGTAAATGGAATATTGGAAGAAACAAAGTTTCAAAGTAATGATGCAGCAATTGCTCAACAAACTTATAGTGGAAAAATGGCTACTTTAACACAAGCTTTTACAAATATGAAAACAGCAATAGGAAATGCAATACAACCGTTAGCAAAACTGTTTGTGCCAATAATTACTACAGCAGTTAATGCAGTAACAAAGTTGTTTACAGCACTTTCAGGCTTATTATCATTGTTTGGATTAAAAGCTGATAGTGTAGAAACCGTATCAAATGGAATAGGAGATTTGTCATCAAACGCAGGTCAGGCATCTGATGCCATTGATGGAGTTGGAGATAGTGCAAAAAAGGCAGGAGATAAAGCAAAAAAAGCTTCTAATAATTTGGCAGCATTTGATAATTTAAATGTATTGTCAAAAGACACAGACAGTTCAAGTAGTTCTGATAGTTCAAGTGGCGGTTCGTCAGGATTAACGGACTCATTAGATGTGTCAAGCACAATAAAAGAAGATTCATCAGCATTTGATGGCTTAATGGGAAGAGTAAAAGAATTAGCAAGTATTTTTAAAGAAGGATTTAATATAAGTTTTGGAAATACAAATTTTGACGGAATAATACAACATTTAACTAATATAAAAGATACTATAATAGATATTTGGACTGATCCAAAAGTTGTTGGTGCAGCTAATAATTGGGTTCAAACATTGCTTTTTACATTAGGGCAAGCTACAGGAGCAGTAGCAAGAATTGGTGTGAATTTAACAGAAGGTTTTGTTGGTAGTATAGATAAATATTTATCACAAAATGTAGAAAGAATAAAAAGCTTTATAATAAATATGTTTAATATTTCAAGCAAAGACTTGAAACTAACAGGTAATATGTGGCAAGCTTTAGGGGAAATATCAGATGTATTTAAAGGTGATACAGCAAAGCAAATTGGAGCAGATATTATTGCTATGTTTGCAAATCCTTTTATGAGTGTTGTTCAATTGTGTTCAAAATTCGCATTAGATGTAAAGGGAATATTGTTCCAACCAATTATTGATAATGCAGAAAAAATAAAAACTACATTGGAAAATGTAATGAAACCAATTCAAACATTTACAGGAACTTTAGCACAAGCAATGACTTATGTTGGCGATAAATGGAATGAAGTTTACGATCAACATATACATCCTTTAATGGAAAGTATAAAAACAGGGTTAAGTGATACTTTTGGAAAGTTTTTAGAAGTATATAACACTTATGTAGTTCCATTTTTACAAAATCTTGCAAATAATTTTAATGATTTATGGAATACACATTTAAAGCCTTTTGTAGACAATGTAGCAGGACTAATAGGAAGTATTGCTGATGCAATAAAGGTATTGTGGGAAAATTGGATTAAACCTCTTGTGGATTGGATTATTCAAAATATTATTCCTGTTTTAGTTCCTATCTTTGAAAGTATATGGAATACAATTTCAAGTGTATTTGGAGCCATTGCTGATACAATAGGAGGAATAATACAAACATTTAAAGGACTAATAGATTTTATAGTAGGAATTTTTACAGGAGATTGGAACAAAGCTTGGGAAGGAATAAAAACCTTCTTTACTGGAATATGGAATGCAATTAAAGGTGTTGTTTCAATAGTGTGGAATGCAATAAAAGGAATTATAGAAACAGCTGTAAATGTTATAAAAGGAATTATTACGACTGTATTTAATGCTATAAAAAGTATAATCTCTAATATTTTTAATGCTGTAAAAAATACTGTAACCAATATTTGGAATGGTATAAAAAACAATATTATAAATTCAGTAAATAACATAAAAAACGGAATAATAAATGCTTTTCAAACAGCATACAACAAGATAACTTCCATATTTAGAAATATTGGAAGCTTTTTTAGTGGAGTATGGAATGGAATTAAAAATACATTTAGTGCACTAGGAACCAAAATAGGTGATGCAATTAGTGGAGCAGTAAAAGCAGGTATTAATGGTCTTTTAGGAATGATAGAAAGAACTGTCAATGGATTTATAAATATGATAAATGGGGCAATAGGAGTAATCAATGCGATTCCAGGTGTAAATATTTCTAAATTGAATACTTTAAATGTTCCAAGACTTGCTGAAGGTGGATATGTAAAAGCAAATACACCTCAACTTGCAATGATTGGTGATAACAAACACCAGGGCGAGGTTGTTGCACCTGAAGATAAAATGCTGGATATGATTCTTACGGCATTGAAAATGTTTAAAGACCAAGATAGTAGTAATCAAAACAAAGATGGCGGAAAAGAAATAGTATTGAACTTTAATGGAACTTTAGCACAATTGATTAGAGTTCTAAAACCTGAACTTGATAGGGAGAATATAAGAAAAGGTGACAAATTGATATTAGGAGGTGCAAATTAATGGAAGAAAAATACGACTTTATAGTTATAGATGGAATAACATTTAATATTGGTGTTTTTGCAGATATAAAAGAAGCAGCAGACTTTTTAGATAAATATGCAAATAGAACAGAAGATGGAGATTTAAAAAGAGAGCTGATAGGTGTATATTTCAATTTTTCTGATATTAAATTTGAACCTCAAACTGATGATAATTACGAAGAATATGAAAGACTATGGAATAAATTATCAGAACCAGAGGAGTTTCATCAGATTAAAATTGCAAATTTTGAATTTAAAGCCTATTTTAGCAATGTATCAAGAGTTATATATGGTTATAAAAATAATAGAGCATATAGAAAAGATATGACAGTAAACTTTACGGCTAAAAAGCCAGCAAGGAGTTGATAGTTTATGAAAACAAAAGCTCAAATTGTATTTGGATTTATTGATGTTACAGCAAAAAAAGATAGTCAATTAACTGTCAATGATAAGCAAGACTTTGTAGATTTGAATGATCTAAAGCAGAATGATATAGAAGAAACAAAATATGGAACTTGTGAAAAAAATCAATTTGCTTTAGATGGAACTTTTGAATTGATGCCTGATGTCTTGGATAATATGTGCTTGTGGTCTAATAATATGAGCAATAGTAAAGGTCTTTTTGAAAAACCACCAATATTAGAAATAAATTTTACAAAGCTACATAGTAGTTTGGGATTAACATTTTTATTTAGTAAAGCAGGAGACTATTGTAATCATTTAAATATAACCTATTATGATAAAGATAATCAATTGATAAATGAAGCAGAGTTTTATCCTGATAGTTACAAATATGTATGTAATAATGTTGTTGAAAATTATCAAAAAATAGTAATAATATTTTATGGTACAAACAATCCTTGCAGATATTTAAAACTATATCAAATACAATATGGTGCAGATAAAATATTTGAAGGCGATAATTTAATGAGTGCAAATATACTTGAAGAAATGGATCTATTAAGTTCAGAGGTAAGTATAAACACTTTGGAATTTACAGTTTATTCTGCAGATGATGAGTTTAACATCATAAATCCTACTGGATTTTATAGCTTGCTTCAAGAAAGACAAGCTTTTAAAGTAAAAGAACTACTGCTAAAACAAAACAAGGAAATAGACATGGGAACATTCTATCTTGATACCTGGAAAAACAAAGATCATAAAATAATGCAATTCAAAGCAATAGATTTAATTGGAATTATTGACAAGACTGACTTTTATGGGGGTATGTATGTTAATGCTAATTTTGAAGATATAATCAAAGAAATAATGACTTCTGCAAAGGTTGAAGATGAGAATTATGAAATACAAGAGAATTTAAAGAAAATTAAAATGACTGGCTATATTCCAGTTTGTAGTCATAGAAAAGCTTTACAACAACTTGTATTTGCAATAGGAGCAGTAATCGACTGTAGTAGAAGTGACAAAATAAAAATATATACATTAATAGATAGAGAAGATAATAATACCATAGAACAAACTAATATATTCCAAGGAACAAAAACTGTTGAACAGAACGATATTGTTACACAAGTTACTATGACAGCACACAATTATATTAAAGGCACTGAACAAGAAGAAGTCTACAAGGGAACATTAAGTGTTGGAGAAAATAGAGTTTTATTCGATAAGCCTGTTAGTAATATATCATGCACAGGAGGTACAATAAAAGAATACAATTGTAATTATGCTATTATAACTTGTACAGCAGAAAAAGAAGTCATAGTAAATGGTTATAAATATGAAGATAATGCACAGTCGATAACTGTTCAGTCAGATGATATAAATGTATCTAATAAATCAAATACACTAAAAATAGAATCAGCTTATTTTATAAATAAAGATAATGCACAGACTATTGCTAAAAAAGTATTGGATTATTATAAAAATACATATACAACAGGTTTTGAATTTATTTTACAAGAAGAAAAATTAACTGAAGATGTTGCAATAGAAAGTGATGACTTCAGCAGACAATTAGTTGGTCATATAAAAAAGCTTGATATTGACTTAACAGGTGGATTTATAGCGAATGGAGAAATAAATGCGAGAGTAAGACTATTGACAGTACAAAAAGAGGTAAATTTAAGTGTTGATATAGGTTCAATGTTAATAAGGAATAGTTATATTCAATTAGTAAGCAAAGGAGATGAAAGCAATGGATGATTTAATATATGATAGAGTATTAAGTGATGTTGAAAATGCCCTTAATAATCCTGGTAATAGTTCGAACTTAAAAGGAAGTTATAATTATACTGATTTAAATAGAGTGGAAAAATGGTGTGAATACCTAAAAGATATTTTATCAAAATATGGATTTGCTGAAACTTTAATAATAAAAACTAATTGGAATATGAAAGATTATCCTACAAGAACACAAATTGATAGAATAAGACATAATATTGATAAATTAAAAGAATTTTGCTATGGAATTATTACAGATTCAATAATTTACAACAATACTATGAATTATGAACAAGCAAATATTCTTGAAAAAATCCTATATGATATAGACAAATATTTCAAAGAAATGAATATTATATTAGAATTGCCTTATAATTTTGGAACAACATTAATTCGCAGAAACTATTTTGAATTGCCTATAAATACAGATACAATGACAGTGGAACATGAGATCCCTACAAATTATAATGTGGGGATTTTATTTGTGAATAGAAAATATATAAAATTATTAGTAGAGGAGGAGTAATAAATGGCTTATAGTACAACTTATATAACAACACAAGGAGCAATTTTAGCAGCTAAAACATTGCAATCAAAAACAATATCATTTTCAAAGTTTGCAATAGGTAGTGGAGAAATTGCTGATCCAAGTGTAGAAAACATAAAAGCTTTAACAGGATTAGTAAGTTCAAAACTTAATTTTGACATAACAAAAATTAAGAGAGAAACAGATACACAAGTAACTGTTAGAGGATTATTCAAAAATACTGATGCTGAAGAAAGTTTTTATTTAAGAGAATTAGGATTATTTGCTATTGATCCTGATACACAACAAGAAATATTATTTGCATATATAAATTTTGGAACAGAGGCAGAATATATAAATAATTCTATAACAGAAAAGAAAGAGCATTACTACGATATGATAATTACAGTAGATAATGCAAACAATGTAACAATTACAGTAGATCCAAGTACAGTATATGTTAATGAACAGGAATTAAATGAAAAAGCTGAAGAATTAACGGAAGATTATACAGGAAAAATAAATTCTTTAAAGCAAATAGTAGTTGCTTCAAATGCAGGAGCACACAATGCAATTTATAGAGGAAAAGATATAACAAGTAAATTTTATGATGGCACTTTATCACAACAAATTGCAGCAGGTACTTTTGATGATATTTTCATAGGTGACTATATTATAGGTCAGACAAGTGGAAGAAAATATCTAGTAGCTGACATAAATTATAGACTACACATGGGAGATACAGAGTGTACGAAACCACATATACTTATGATACCTGAAATAACAATGGGAAATGAACAAATGAATACATCCAATGTAACTACAGGTGCTTATGTTGGTAGTGCAATGTACAAAACAAATTTAACAAAATATAAAACTGTAATAAAAAATGATTTTGGTTCAAATCATATATTAAAACATAGAAATCATTTTCAAAATGCAGTAACCAATGGATATGAATCAGGTGGAACATGGTATGATTCAGAAGTAGATCTAATGAATGAGACTATGGTATATGGAAGCAATATATTTAAAAACTGTTTAAATGGAAGTAACATACCTAATAATTATACAATTGATAAGTCTCAATTATCATTATTCAGATTGAGACATGATTTAACAGTTGAACTAAATGATAGTGGCGGTAGACAATGGTACTGGTTAAGAGATGTTGTTTCTTCTGCTGCCTTCGCTTATGTGGGCGCCAATGGCCTTGCTGACTATGCCGCCGCTTCGGCTGTCGGCGGTGTTCGTCCTGCTTTCCTAATCGTGTAATCAGACATCAGACAGGGCTTTATGCCCTGTCATTAAAATTAGCTGTTTTCTAATATAGTTAAAATTATAAAAAAAGTGTGATATGATTTTTAGCGAAAAATTGAAAAAGGAGTAATAGTATTATTAGTAATGTCAGATATAAAGAAAAGCGAAAGAACCGAATCAAAATTAGAAGTAATACATGGTGCTTATGCTATTAGAATGGCTGTAACAAATTTAGCGGAAAATAATTTTTATATAACACTTTCAAAAATAGAAGAAAAGATAAACAATAGAATAAAGGGCTTGGAAGAAAAAGAACAAAAAAGAATAAAAGAAAGTATGTATAAATTTTATAGAGGTCAAATAGATAGAGTATCAAATAATGTAATAGAATTAGCAACAGGAATAAGTAGACATTTAAGAATTGCAAATACAATATTTCCAACATATATGTCAGAATTTGAAGAACGAAGATTGGAAATGGACAGAGCAATGGCTTGTTGTAATGCATTACAGGATGAACTTCAATATGTAGGAGAATGTCTATATGCCGATTTAAATAGATATATGAATCTTGTATTACAAATTCAAAAAGAATTTAATATGATAAAGTCACTTCGCCAGACTGATAATAGATTTTTAAAAAATATAAAAAATAGTGGGTAACCTTTGTATGTTGTTTCTTCTGCTAACTTCGCTAATGTGAGCAGCAATGGCAATGCTAACTATAACAACGCTTCGAACTCTAACGGTGTTCGTCCTGATTTCACAACCCATACATTTATTATATGGACTAGTTTCCACCGTATGGATATGGGAAAAGGAAAGGAAAGGTTATCCCTTCAATTTGTAAAATTGATAAATGCTAATCGCTATGCATTTAGTTACGACTAGTAATGCTATAAAAGTGATTTTTATGAATATTTATTATGATGCTAATAAAATATATGAAGCAGGAACAAAAGCTATAAAAGGGGCACCTTTTAAGTATAAAGCACAATTTTTTGAGATGAATCATTTATTAGAAACAGCAATATTATTGCAAAAACTAAAAAATGGAGAATATAAACCAACAAAAGGTGCTAAATTCACAATAAATGAAAGAGGGAAAATTCGACATATTGCGACTAGCAATATGATAGACAAAACCATAAATCATTTAATGTGTGATGAGGTTTTAAGTCCTGCAATTACTCCATACTTGATCTATGATAATGGAGCAAGTCAAAAAAATAAAGGTGTGGCATTTCACAGAAAAAGGTTTGAAGTGCATTTACACCAATATTATAGAGAACATAAAAGTAATGAGGGATATATATTGCTAATAGATTTTTCAGGATATTATGCAAGTATTCCTCATGATTTATGTTTAAAGAATTTACAACATTTTTTAAGAAAAACAGACCCTGAAGAAGCAAAAATTACTTTGTGGATTTTAAAAAATTTATTTAATTTATTTAATATAGATAACAAAAATGGAAAAGGTGTAGACATTGGAAGTCAGCCTTCTCAAAACATAGGTATCTCATATCCATCCAAAATAGACAACTATATAAAAATAGTTAGAGGTTGTAAATACTATGGTAGATATACTGATGACAGTTACATTATTCACGAGGATAAAGAGTTCCTAAAAGATATGTTAAACAATATTAAGAAAATAGCTGATGAATTAGGATTGGTAGTAAATGATAAGAAAACACGAATAGTTAAATTATCTCAACAATTTAAAGTGTTACAAATAAAATATTCCTTAACAGAAACAGGAAGAATTATAAAAAAGATAAACTCAAAATCAATAACAAGAGAAAGAAGAAAATTGAAAGCTTATAAAAGATTACTAGATAAAAAAAGAATAACAATGGATGATATAGAAAATATATTCAAAAGTTGGATGTCTAGTAATTATAAAATTATGTCAAAAATGCAAATAAGTAATATGTATCAATTATACTATGACTTATTTGGAAGGAGGGTAAAATGGAAAAATCATTCAAAATTACATTGGCTGATGGAACACAACTTAAAAACTTAAAATTAAGTGGAAATAATTACATTTCAAAAGTAAAAATAACTGAAGATGATTTCAAGGGAAAATTATCAAAAATTACAATTGAAAATGAGACCGATAAAACATCTGAAAAACTTGAACATGTAGAATTAGTGCAAATTGTTCATTATGAAGATGGCTATTATTTTGTATTAAGACAATTATCTGCAGATGAAATTGATAAAATAAAAACAAAAGCGGATATAGAATATCTAGCAATGATGACTGATGTTGATCTTGAGGAGGTGTAGTCAATGAACGAACATAGCAAAAATTTTGAAAAGGTAAAAAACTATTATGATAATGGAATTTGGAATGAAGCAAGAGTATATAATGCAGTTGGAAAATGGATTACAGCAGAGGAATACAAAGAAATAACTGATAAAGAATACGAAAAATAAAGAACGATATAGTAAGTCGTTCTATTTTTTTGCAAATTTCACAAGAGAGGAGAAGTAATGTATGGATGAAAAATACATTCAAATGATAATAGAAACTCAACAGAGTTCCAAATCCGCACATCATAGACTAGACAAATTGGAAGAAGATGTTGGGGAGATAAAAGAATTAACTATTGCTGTAAAGGAAATAGCAATGGAGACTAAAGCCAACAGAGAAGATTTAAACAAAATGAACGAAAGGCTAGAAAATATAGAAAAAAAGCCAGCCAATAACTGGGATAAAATTGTAACAACATCAATTGGAACTATTGTCGGAGCAATAGTAGGAGCAATTATAGGTTTAATATTAAAATAGGAGGTTTTGATATGAAAGAAAAAATTGCAAAATTAATAAATGTAAAAAGTTTAGTAACATTGATTTTAACATTAGTAGTTGCATATAAAGCTATAATGGGACAAATGGATATAGAGCAAATATATTTAATGATTATAGCATTTTATTTTGGAACTCAATTGAAAGAAAGTAAAACAGAATAATACCGTAAAAATTTTACGGTGTTTATAAAATACTGGAAGGAAATAAAAAAATCTTCCAGTATATTTTTTATCTTTTGTAAGGAGGTTTTAGTATGGAAGATGAAAATGTAGTGTTGTCAGAAGAAATGACAGAAGAATTATCAAATGGAAAGGAGGAAAATGAAAATGATTAAATCAGGATTAACAGATGTAGTAGTTGAAGCAAATTCAAATAATTACACAGAAGGAAGAAGAGGATATAAAGTTTGTAAAATAACTCCTCATCACATGGCAGGGGTTTTATCTGCTGAAGCTTGCGGTAGAATATTCCAAAATGCAAATAGACAAGCTAGTTCTAATTATGGAATAGGTAATGATGGAAAAATAGCTTGTTATGTTGGAGAAGAAAATAGAGCATGGACTTCTTCAAATAGAGCAAATGATTGTCAGGCAATTACAATAGAGGTTTCAAATAGTTCAGTAGGAGGAAAATATCCTATAAGTGAGGCTGCTTGGAAATCATTAGTTAGATTATGTGTAGATATATGTAAAAGATATAATTTCCGTTTAACTTATGATGGAACACCTAACGGATCATTAACAAGACATAATATGTTCGCAAATACTAATTGTCCTGGTGCATATTTACAAAGTAAATTCCCTGAACTTGTAAAAGAAGTAAATTCACAATTAGATGGTGGAGAAACATCAACACCAGTTCAAGAAACAAAGTCAATAGTAGATTTAGCAAATGAAGTTATAGCAGGAAAATATGGAAATGGAGAAGCAAGAAAACAAGCATTAGGTTCACTATATGATGAAGTCCAAGCAAAGGTAAATGAAATTTTAGGAGCAAAAAAGACAGAATCAAAGCAAACTTTAAAATCAATAGATGAAGTAGCAAGAGAAGTTATAAATGGTGCTTGGGGAAATGGACAAGATAGATTTAACAGATTAGCAGCAGCAGGTTATGATGGTAATGCAGTTCAAAATAGAGTAAACGAAATTTTAGGTGCAAAATCTACAACATCAAATAAAAAATCAAATGAAACAATTGCAAATGAGGTTATCCAAGGCAAATGGGGAAATGGTGCAGATAGAAAATCAAGACTTCAAGCTGCAGGATATGATTACAATGCAATACAAGCAATTGTTAATGCAAAATTAAAATAATAAGAGAGGAGAAAAAACTCCTCTTTATTGTATATTTTTTAATTTTTGTTGTATATTATATAAGATATCAAAAGCTTCTTTGCAAGTGGTATTATTTAGATCAATGCTTTGTATTCTTTGAATAATATCATTATATGAGGAAATTTGATATTCTGGTGCAGGATTAGATACTATTCTAAATAAAATGTTATGAGATTCTAATAAGTGTGTATATTTTTCTAATTTGGCGATTGGAAATCCACATTTTATTATCTCTGAACTTAGATTTGTTAATTTTAGTCCAATTTCTTTAGAAACTAATCTTGCATCATCATTTATAAAAATATAAAAAATTCCTACCTTAAACATATAAATAGTATTAGGATCTTTTTCTTTTAATTCATTATACTGCTTTAATAGTTTGCTCACTTTTTTTCACTCTCCTTTTTGTTTTTCTTCTTACAATAATGTCTCCTGGCTCACATTCAAGAATATCACATATTTTTTCCAAGGTATCAAAATGAATGGCTGTTGTTTCGTTGTCCATTAAGTGACTAAGTGATTGATAACCACCTTCCATTTTTTTAATAAACCAATATTTAGATTTCTTTTTTTCTTTTAGTATTTCAGTTACTCTTATATAAATCATTTTTCCACCTCACTTTCTGATAAATATTTTAGAACAAAGTTAAGTATATTTTAACTACACCAAGTTGCACTTAAACAAGCAATACCTAATTTACAAAGTAGGTATAAAGTGATATAATCAAAACCAAATGAGGTGTATAAAATGGTGGAAATATTAAAAAAAATAAAAGATATGATTAAAAATAATCAGAATGATAAAGCTATTAAATACATAGATGAAATTTTGTCAAAAAATAAAAACGCAGAAGAATATATGAATGATTTAATTAACGAATTAAAATAAAAAGTCGAATTATGTCGAATTATGTAAGCTAGGAGTATCAAGGGAAAATAGTTGCAATACCTATCAGCCAACATAGTTATTTTATGTTACATAATATGGTAAAATAGAATAAGAGATATCTCTAGAAAAGGAGGCATATTTATGATGGAGTATTTGCAAAATTTAAATATTTTTGATAAAATATTAAGCAAAGTCTTTTCTAGATACACAAATAAAATATACAGATTAGGTGTTATGGAAGGATTTAATTGGGAAAACGAAAAAAAAGATGGGAAAAATTAAAAAAATAAAAATCGCTGAAAGGTAGTAATAATATGGAATACAAAGAAAATAAAGAGAAAAAAAGGGTGTCTTTCTTTACATTACGGTTGTAAAGTAAATCAATATGAAACAAATGGAATGATTCAGGCTTTTTTAGAAAAGGGATATGAATTAGTTGATTTTTCAGAAAAAGCAGATATTTATATAATAAATACTTGTACAGTAACCAGCATTTCAGATAAAAAATCAAGACAAATGATTAGAAGAACAAAACAATTAAATCCAGATGCAATTGTAGTAGCGGTAGGTTGTTATGCACAAGTAGCGGCAGATAAATTAGAAGAAATAAAAGATATAGATTTAATATTAGGGATAAGTGAAAAAACAGAAATAGTTAAATATGTAGAAGAGGCATTAGCCAATAAACAACCACAAGAACATATATCAGATGTAATGCATCAAAAAGAATTTGTTGATTTTGGAAGTGTGAATTATACAGACAAAAATAGAGTAGCAATAAAAGTTCAAGATGGATGTAACCAATTTTGTACATATTGTATAATTCCATATGCAAGGGGACGTATACGTAGCAGAAAGATAGAAAGTGTAAAAGAAGAGGTTATAGAACTAGCTAAAAATGGAATTAAGGAAGTAGTAGTTACAGGAATTCATGTTGCATCATACGGAAAAGACTTGGAAGAAGATATTGGCTTAATAGATTTATTAGAAGAAATAAATAAGATAGATGGCATAGAAAGAATTCGTTTAAGTTCATTAGAACCAACATTAATTACAGAAGACTTTGTTAATAGATTAAGCAAATTAAATAAAATTTGTGATCATTTTCATTTGTCATTACAAAGTGGTTGTGACGAAACTTTAAAAAGAATGAATAGGCACTATACTACCGCAGAATTTAAAAAAGCAACTGAATTGTTAAGAAAAGCATATCCAAACGTTGCATTAACTACAGATATAATTGTTGGATTCCCTGGTGAAACCGATGAAGAATTTAATACTACTTATGAGTTTTTAAAAGGTATTAATTTTTATAAAATGCATGTATTTAAATATTCACCAAGGCATGGAACAAAAGCTGAAAAAATGCCAAATCAAGTTGATGGAAATATAAAAGAAGAAAGAAGTAGAAAATTAATAGAATTATCTGATAAAAATGAAAAAGATCAAAATAAAAAATATATAAATACTAATTTAAAAGTGTTAATAGAAGAATTCGAAGATGGTTACTATAAAGGTCACACTACAAACTATATAATGGTAAAAATTAAAGAAAATGCAGAAAATTTGCAAAATAAAATAGTTACAGCCAAAATTATAGGCGATGAAGGGATAGATTTAATTGGAAAATTAGAAGAAGCCTATTGATAAAAAGAAAGAATTATAGTAAACTAAAAAAGAAGTTATACAAAGGAGAAAGCAATGGAAGAAAAAGATCCAAATAAATTTTATTTAGTTGTCAAAGTAAGTAGATGGACTAAAATTAGAAATTTCTTTATTTTAAAATTTAAAAGAAATAGGAGATATGTTAATGAATAAGACTAAAAGAAAAATATTTGAGACAGCTATGCAATTATTTGCAGATAAAGGATATGAAGCTACAAGTATAGAAGAAATTACTGCTACAGTAGGGGTTGCAAAAGGTACTTTGTATTATCACTTTTCTAGCAAAGAAGAAATATTTAATTTCTTAGTAGAAGAAGGTATGAAACTTTTAAAAAATAGTATTCAAATAAAAACAGACAAAGTTTCTAGCTATATAGATAAAATAAGGGCAATAATTTTAATACAAATTAAAGTAATAGTAAAATATGAAAGTCTAATTACAATAATTCTTAGCCAAATGTGGGGTAAAGAAGAAAGAAATAAAAGAAGTAGACAATATGTATTTGAATATTTAAATATAGTAGAAAAAATTGTTAGGGAAGGAATAGAAAAAGGAGAAATTATAGATAGAGATCCAGAAGTTATTGCTTCCGAAATATTTAGTCTTACTAGTTCTTGTTTAATATATAAATTAAAAACAGAAAAGAATTTAGATATTCAATCAATGTATAAGGAAATTGAAAAGATAGCTATATCAGGTATAATGAAGTAATATTACACAAATATTACAAAAATATTACGAAAATGAAATAAATAATTAAAGGTAATATTATTGTAGAATTATGAAGAAAGATGTATAATAAACTTAGTTTTTGGAATTTACGTATGATGAAGGAGGGAATTTACATGTCTAGATCTGGCATAGTAAATGTTAGAATGGTAATAACTGAGGAGAAGATATTATCAAATATAGAAAAAGTACATAAAATGATTAATCCTAAGAGTAAGAAACAAATCATTCAATTAGATGATGATACTTATTTTAAGGATTTAGTAGAAGCTATAAAAACATATTTGGTAGAGTATCCAAAGAAACAAAATTTCCCTGCAAGTGTTTATAATGCTGCTTTTAATTTAGTTGAATTTGCTACAAGCCAATTTGAAGATAATACTAAACAAATAGAATCTTTAATAAGACAAAGAGAATTGAATATAAGTTTAGGTGGAAAATTAAAAGAACTTTTAAAGAAGGTTGAAACAAAAGAGAAAAATTGGAAAGAAGCAGTAAAAGAGGCTCAAGACGATTTTGATGAAGATATAATAAATACTTTATTAATTATAGGAAGAAGTAGAAGCAAAGAAACAGATCATTATAAAGATGCTTTAAAACTATTAAAAGCAAGAATATCTAATTTGGAATCAAACTTACATATTGAAATAGATATGGAAAGAATAGAAGACAGATCAAAAGCATTAAGTTATATTGGTCTTGAAATAGCAGATGCATTAAAAGAAATACCAGCACCTGCAGAAGAAGTAGTAGAAGAACAAGTAGAACCTATTGTAGAGCCAATTCAAAAAGCTAAGAAAGTAAAAGCAAAGAAAGAAAAGAAAGTTAATGTTGCTGCAATTGCTGAACCATCAAATGTAGAGAAAGTAGAGCAACCAAAAGTAGAAACAATTCAAAAAGTGGAAGAACCACAAGAAGAGCAATATGTATCAGAAACATTTGAGGCAAAACCAAGCTTATGGCAAAGATTTAAAAATAGCAAATTTGTAAGAACAATTAAATATATTATGAGTATAAGAGTAGTTCTTGAAGTTCCAGCACTTCCAGAAGGAAAAACAGAAAACTAAATTGTGATAAAATACTATATTGCCTAATAAATAGGTAATATAGTATTTTTGAATATAGATGAAATATTTTTAGTAAAAAAATAAAAAAATAGTAAAAAAAGTATTGACATATTATATTAAAAATAGTATACTAAATTTCGTCGACAGGCTCCCTTAGCTCAGTTGGTCAGAGCAACCGGCTCATAACCGGTGGGTCCAAGGTTCAAATCCTTGAGGGAGCACCATTTTTTAATTTAATAACATGGGTAGGTGGCCGAGTGGCTAAAGGCGGCAGACTGTGGTCTTTGGTTTCAAAAACCTAAATTTGCAGCTCTCACAAGTAATTGTGAGATGAACATCTGGCTAATTCGGGGAACTCTTAACAGTAAGGCTGATGACAATCCCGAGCTAGGAAAGAAATTTCCGAGTGTAGAGACTTTATACCTGGTATCTTAATTTTAAGATAAAGAGAAAGTCCAGACTACAAACATGTATATGGTAGTGAAAACTATAGTAGTAAGAAATCTGTTCTCATTTGAGTACGATGGTTCGAATCCATCCCTGCCCACCAATAAAGTACAAGCTAAACTTGTATTTTATTTTTAAAACCAAAAGCAAACAAAAGTTCGAAGGAGCGTAATGAAATTTTCTTCTAATAAGGAAAAAGGAAATTCAGGATTGGGAATGGCAATAGCATATTTTTCAAGTAACGGATATGTTGTATCTATTCCTTTAAATGATACACAAGATTATGATTTAGTTATAGAAAAAGATGGAAAGTTAGCTAAAGTACAAGTAAAGGCTACAGGGTGTAAAACTAAAAATAACATATATCAACTTTCGTTAAAAAGTTGTGGAGGAACAAAAGGAAAAGAATATAAAACGTTAATAAATACTAATATAGATTATCTATTTATACTAAATGCAGATTTAAAGATGTATGTAATTCCAAAAAATGAAATTAAAAATAAAAGTACAATAAATTTAGGTGAAAAGATGAATAAATTTATTGTAGAGTTTTAATGTATAGAATGGAGGGGCAAAGATATTTTATATCTAGTCTCTTCATTTCTTTGTTAATTTAAGGTATAATAATTAATAGACGTAAAAAGAAAGGTAGAAAAATGTTAGAAGAATTAAAAGAATGTAAACTATGTCCACATATGTGCAAAATAAATAGATTAGAAGGAAGAGTAGGAAGATGCAAAGCCACAGATAAATTAAAAATATCATTAGTATCATTACATCACTTTGAAGAACCATGTATAAGTGGTACAAATGGTTCTGGAACAATATTCTTCTCAAACTGTAATTTTAATTGTGTATTTTGCCAGAACTATAAAATAAGTCAAGAAGGAATGGGGCAAGAAGTAGATATAGATTTTTTAGCAAAAAGCATGATAGAACAGCAGGAAAAAGGTGCACATAATATAAATTTAGTAACACCAGTAATGTATGTTTATCATATTATAGAAGCAATCAAACTAGCAAAAACAAAGGGATTAAAAATACCAATAATATATAATTCAAATGGATATGAGAACATAGAAACGTTAAGATTATTAGAAGGATATATTGATGTATATTTACCAGATTTTAAATATGCCAATAATGAATTAGGCAGAAAATATTCAAATATAAATAATTATTTTGAAGTAACATCAAAAGCAATAACAGAAATGTATAAGCAAGTGGGACCTCCACAATTAGATGAAAACGGAATAATAAAAAGAGGTTTAATAATAAGACATTTAATTCTGCCAAACGAGATAGAAAACAGCAAAAATGTATTAAAATGGATTGTAGATAACATAGGAAAAGAAGTTTATGTAAGTATTATGGCACAATACTTTCCAACATATAAAGCAAAGAAAATAAAAGAACTAAATAGGAAAATAAATAATGAAGAATACAAACAAATAGAAGACTATATATATAAAATTGGGATAGAGAATGGATATATGCAAGATTTGGGTGAGCACGAAGAAGAATATGTGCCAGATTTTAAGAATAGTTTGACTTAAATAGCAATATAATATAAAATATTATGCAGTAAAAACGAAAGGAAGAATGCTATGAAAATAACATATAAAGATAAAACTATAGATATACAAGAGCCACAAAAAGTAATTGATGTGTTTAAGAATGAATGTAATGAACATGTTATTGCATGTATTTGCAATAATCAAATACAATCATTAAATCATATGTTAAAAGAAGATACTGATATAAAGTTTATCGATATATCAGATAAAGATGGGCTTAGAATTTATATAAGAGGACTAAGTTATATAATGGCAAAAGCTTTTTCAGAAGTATACCCAAAAGCTTTATTAACTGTAGATTATCAATTATCAAATTCTATGTTTTTTGAAATAGACAACATGAAAGTTACAGATGAAATGCTAGAAGCAGTAAGTAACAGAATGAATGAAATAGTTCAAGAAGATTTACCAATTACAAAAGTTATAATGACTAAAGAAGAGGCAGATGAATTTTACGAAAAAAATAAAACGTTAAAAGGTATTTTGCAAAAAGATATAAAAGAAAGAGACCATGTTACTTTATATTATTGTGAAGACTATTATAACTATTTTTATGGTGTTATGCCAATATCTACAAAATATATGAAAATATTTAAATTAGAAAAATATAAACATGGTTTTATTATTAGATATCCAAATAGAAGAGATATAACAAAATTACAACCATTTGTAGATAATCCAAAATTATTATCAGCACTTCAAGATTACGAGAATATACATAGATTATTAGATATAAATACATTATATAAATTAAATACAAAAGTTCAAAATGGTGAAGCAAAACATATTGTTTTATTAGATGAAGCTTTGCACGAGAAAAAGATTTCTCAAATAGCAGATAAAATAGCACAAAATAGGAATACAAAGGTTATTTTAATTGCAGGTCCATCTTCTTCTGGTAAAACTACTTTTGCACAAAGGTTAGGTTTACAACTAGAACTAAATGGATTAAGACCAGTTACAATATCAGTTGATAACTATTTTGTAGAAAGAGAAGATACTCCAAAAGATGAAAATGGAAATTATGATTTTGAAGATATAAATGCTATAGATATGAACTTATTTAATAATCAAATTTTAAGTTTATTAAATGGTGAAGAAGTAGAAACGCCATCATTTAATTTTCATACAGGGCATAAAGAGTATAGAGGAGATAAATTAAAATTAAACAAAAATGATGTACTTGTAATAGAAGGAATACATTGCTTAAATGATAAGTTAACAGCGAGTATTCCAAAAGAAAATAAGTTTAAAATATATATTAGTGCATTAACGGTACTAAATATTGATTATTTTAATCGAATATCAACAACAGATTCAAGATTAATTAGAAGAATAGTAAGAGACTATCAATTCAGAGGATATTCTGCGCTTCATACTTTAAGAATGTGGCCATCAGTAAATAGAGGGGAACAAAAAAATATATTTCCTTATCAAGAACAAGCAGATGTTATGTTTAATACTTCTTTAGTATATGAGATCTCAGTATTAAAAACAATGGCATTACCACTACTAAAGGAAATTGATAGTTCTGAGCCAGAATATTCAGAAGCAAAAAGATTATGCGAAATTCTACAATATTTTGAGGAAATACCAAAAGATTTAATACCAACAAATTCTTTATTAAGGGAATTTTTAGGAAATGGAGATTTTAAATACTAGGAGTTAATTATGTTAAAAGATAGCAAATTTACAGAAATAGATGAAGAATTTATTTGCGAACACTGTGGAAAATTAGTGCCAAAATTAGAATATTCTTGCAGAAATCATTGTCCATATTGTTTGTATTCTAAACATGTAGATATAAATCCAGGAGATAGAGCAGAAAAATGCCATGGAAGTTTAAAACCAATTGGGATAGAATTAAATTCTAAAAAGGGTTATGTAATTATATTTAGATGCGAAAAATGTGGAGCTATTAGGAAAAATAAAGCTGCAAAAGATGATAATATGGAATTAATTATCAAATTGAGTAGTAATCCGATATAAAATTAAAGCAGGCAGACACCATAAAAAGTGTCTGTCTGTTGGCGTTGTACGTATTTACTAAATATATTTTTTATAGGAAAGATTTTCATATGTCAAAGACTTCTTAAATTCAAAACAGGGAAAAAAGGAACGTCCCCAAATCCCGGAACGTTCCTAAAATTCCTAAATTTCTCTATTTAAATTACCATTTGTATACATATTTCCTTCTAATCTATTTCCTTTTGAAACAGTATTTATAACTTTATTAATTTCATCAATGCTTTCGTCTAAGATGTTGATTCTACATGATTTAACATTAAAATCTTTTGTTTCAATTGATGTGATTCTACTATTAAAAACAGTTGTAACAGTTTGAATATTGTCAGGAATAAATCTAAATTCAAAACCTAATCTATCAACCAAAGCATATTTTTTAGAAGTATCAAAACATTTTTTATCACAATTTGGATAGCATTTATTTGATTTGCCCAAAAAACAATAATTTGTATTCATTACCGGAAGTTTTCCATAAGCAAATACTTCTAACTTATCTCCATAAGAATTACAAAGTGCTGAAATATTAGTTTTATTTAATTCTGGTGAAATTTCTATTAAGTCAATGTCATAATCAAGTAACTCTTTTATAGTATTATCATTAAAAACATTTAAAGTATAATTTGATATTAATTTTAATTTGTTGCCATATTGCTCTTTAATAAATTTTAAATATTCAACATTTCCTATATTAGAAAAAACAATACCTTTAACATTAAGCTTAGTAAAACCGGAAAAAACATTGTGGTTATAATGCTTGACAGAGGGTTTGGCCCATACATTCCGTATTTCTTTAATGAAAAGCCGGAACTTATTAAGCAATACGACGGATTTACTTATTACTCAAACACAATTTCTTTCGGCGGGCATACAAATTTTGCTTCATCTGCATTTTTCGGCGGATATGAATACACACCGGCAGAAATAAATTCACGCAAAAACGAAAAGCTTGTTACCAAACATAATGAAGCACTTAAAGTTATGCCTTCCATATTCAGCAGCAAGGGCTATAATGTTACACTTTGCAACAGCAACTATGCCAACTACCAGTGGATTCCCGATTTAAGCGTTTTTGATGATATGAAGGGTGTAAAAGCGTACAACACAGGTGATGATTATGTTGACAACAAAACCAAAAAGGAAACTATAAAAAACAATCGCAGGAACTTTTTTGTTTATTCACTTATGAAGTCATCACCGATTATTTTGCAGTCTGACATATATAATAACGGCAACTATTTAGGTTCGAGCGTTTCACAGCACCGCACTAATGATTATATCGCAACAGGTAATTACAGCGAATTCATAAAGGCTTACAGTGTACTTACAAGCCTTTCAGACATCACTTCAACAACTTCAAATAAAGTAGGAGAAGTGCTGCTTATGACTAACAACACGACACACGAGCCACAACTGCTTCAAGAACCTCAATACGAACCT
>ENA-OPAG01000001-OPAG01000001.1-human-gut-metagenome-genome-assembly--contig:-NODE-1-length-173648-cov-6.734845_pt1 | contig 173648 bp, 117 predicted proteins | sample MGYA00241053_ERZ501422 | MGnify/ENA primary metagenome ERZ501422 (study PRJEB25962, sample SAMEA2042619) | human gut metagenome | biome: human gut; feature: human-associated habitat; material: faeces... | reverse complement strand
GGTCATCCAGGAAGGAACGTCCGGCAACAAGGAAGTCCATTCGCTGCTTGTAGAACATCTTTGGATATACCTTCAATAACCAGTCCAACTCAGATTGATAATATTTGTCAGCTATTCTGAAATCAGTATCTTTAAAATAATTATATCCACTGTTACAATCTGTCAGCCATTCAAAACCATAAGCCGCCATAGCTACATCAGTAGCATTGGCGATGTGGTGAGATATGGTCCCGTCCGGTTGATACCCTGACTGTATATATGTATGGGTAGCGACATAATATTTCGTCATCCAATGACTGACATCTGCGACTACTCCTTGGGGGCTCCAACCGGGAAGGAGACTGAAACCTTTAAAAGGCTTGTCTTTGTAAAAGTCGCTGTACCAATACTGCACATAAGTCATCGGACGATTGTAGTCCGCCCAAATGATGGGTAATGCCAACATGGTACGCGAGCGATGCCCTAGATTGGCATCTGTCCATGCACCTGATGAGTAAAGGGTATCCTGTATTTCACCCCAGCGCCCCTTGGGATCATTAATGATACGACGTGACGGAATAAGTGCCATGAATAACTGGCAATAGCGTATTAGTCCGTTATGCAATTCCATACAGGTTTTATCCTGTTCTTTGATACCCTTTAGAATCTCTGGCATTAAGTATAGTATGGGTACTATCAACGGGTCTATCAAATCCCACTGGTGTGTAGGGTATTCACTACCAGCCCATTTATGTGTGTGAAGCATACTGAATCCGTCACCAGTATATTTGCCTATCGGTTTACCGTCTATCAAAATATCATTACCTTCTATGGGGACAGACCTAATATAATTCAGCAGCGCACTGAATAATGCTTCACGCAGTTCCTTTCGCTGTTCAGGAAAACCTTGTGGTCCGAATATGGGAGAAGTGGCATAAGCATAACCTAACCCACCTATTTGCTTAGCTATTTCCAACCAGTCGTATTCAATGGTTCCGGTTGGTAGGAATGGATTCAGCAGATCGAATGTTCCCTTGTAATCTTGTGGATGAGCAGTGTAGCTCTTATATCCCTCAAACTTCCCATTGTTCCGTTTTAGTTCAAGGATTTTGGCTGTCACTTCCTTATCGGTATATTTAATGCGCCCATACATTAATTTATTCTTTATGGTATTTGGCGTAAACCGTTCATAGAATACATTCCAAAGTTTTTTTTCTACAACCTTGATCCGGACAGTAAATGTGTTCAATAATTCATTTCCGTTTTTCAATGCTACAGTCAGTTGATGAAAAGCCGGGTGACTGTCAGTCATTTTGCCTTGAGCTACTGTAAATACTCCCATAATGCGGTTTGAGAGGTCGTATCGGGTGTCTATATGGAACAACTGCTCATTTCCTTGCTTGATAATTTCAAAACGATATCCTACGGGGATGGGACGGGTCAATACGTCTTTATTCCTTTCAAGGTGAATACGCCCTGTAACTTCAGTTCCTGCTGGGCTATTTACGAGAATATCAAAATAACTGGCAAATATCTTCTCCCCCTTTGAAGTGGCAGATACCCAAAGAGGAAAAAAGTACAATGCAATTAATAAATAAACAATCTTATTCTTCATAGTAATTTTATAAATCATTTCTAATTATCTCAAAGGAGCACATTGAAAATAATATAATTATCTCTGTCTTTGAAGTATTAATTACAAAAATATATAAATGAAATATTGATATGGCTTTGGGTATAGTTTTAGGAACTTACGCCTTTATATAATAAACTCATCATAAATCTTCTATTACCACTTCCCATTGTAATATAGAATATCTTATAACGTAAATATTTAGATATTATAATTAGCTAATTCTACCATTTTCCCATTGTTTGTACTCGTTGGTCATCCATTTCTTGCATTTTCCAGTTCCCGTTTACACTGTCAAACAACACAGATGCGTCTTTTTCTTTACATGAATAAGACTTTCCGTTAATCTCCGGTTGTTTGTTTCCATAACTGAACGTTGCATTGTTTTGATTATTACGGATATACAGACTAGCCGGGCGTTTAGCATCTAATTCTGCTTTAATAAACCACTCACCGCACTTAAATGTATTACCCTCTTTTATGATCTGTACAGCTTGCCGTTCATCAGCCTCAATTTGAATAATAGCAAGTATCCGGTTAACTCTGCTCGGTCCAAAACTTGCAGTAAGCGACCAAGGAGCGGTAAAATCTTCACCACGCTGGGCAACCGCATAATTCGGCGGTACCGCATACTTATCTGTTTGGGTAATGGAAACTTCCTGTTCACTGAAAAGCCGGGCTACAGAACCAAAGCCTTTCTTTTTATTCACAGTAGTTAAGATAGATGAGACAGGATTTATATCAAATTTCACAGGACTATGTAATAACCAGTCCCAACGCACCTTCTCGCTTGCTTCCAGTTCGTCATAAATAACGACTGTGTTGGGATGTAACAAGAAAATATGTCTGCGATATTTCCGCAAAGGCGTTTCACCAAAACCATTTCCGGGAGTTTGTGTCAGACGGTACTTCTCAAAACTGTTTTTCCATAACTGAATATCGCTAATTCCACAGTATGCCGTCGAAGCATCACCCAATGCATAAGAGATATGGTCACCGTTGAACATTCGCACGATATAGCCATAGGCATCGGGGGTAAAGGGTTGTCCTATACCGTTTATGAGCATGGTATTATGAGCACGGGTGTTACGATAGGACAATAAGTTATGCGGATCGGAGAAATTCATGTAATGCCCGACGGCATGATAAACAGCTTCTCCGCCATAATGCAGGTTAAAGGCGTTTTGGTTGGAATGTGTATGATTACCCGAACCAAAAGGACTGGAACGGAAGCTCAGACTAACATTCTTCGTCAAGTCTTTCAAATTACTGTTGGCCACCATCTCGCCACAATCTCTAAACCATACGGCTTTGGGAGCATCTGCCGGAAGCTCGCAATCAGCAGGTCGCTGCTTGCCGGATGCAAGCCGGTAGAGACGTGTTTCAAACTCGGTATCATATCGGTTATTGGCGGCAGAATACCAAGCGGCATATAGATTATTGGTAGTGCGGGCAAGGAAATCGGCAAAGGCACTACGGATACGTAAGGGCTTGCCATTACGCTTTTCGTGTCCGTCACCAAATCCGTCACTTAAAGAACCGGGCAACCAAGTATATGCTATGCCAATCCCTGCATTCTTATACCAGGGGTGCTGCAAAAAATCAGTTCCTGTGAGGTAGCCGAACAGCGTGGGAAGATAGCACAAACTGACAGCATTGGCACTGAAATAATTGGCACCGTTGTGCCATGCGCCGTCACGATTAAAACCGGTAGCCGGTCCTCGCGTATTCCAAAGTTCATAGTAGTATTCCAGATACTCTTTTGCAACGGGATATTTATCATACATCACCAATGAAGCTTGCAAGAAACGGCGTATTTCAAATTGCCAGATATGCTCGTCAAAGAATCGGTTCTCCATGCGCCCCAAGAGACGCCCATGATAATAAAAGTCGAGCGTACTCATTATAATCTTCTCTATCCGCTCCTGTTCTTGCACCGTAAAACGGTCGTAACAGTTTTCATAAGTAGCCGCCAGCAGATAAACCAACTCTCCAGCTTGGAAATCGTTGTCTATAAAATCCTTAGCGGGTTCCTGCTTCAACAGGCAACGTACGTTTGCCACCATTTTCTTTGCATAAATATCGTACTGTAACATTTGATAAGCCGTGTTGAGCTTGTCAAAGTTTTCCGACATGGCAAAGACATGTTTATAGGGATGTGTATCAGTACTGAAATCCATGGCAAGCGCACTGCGTGCGTCATCAATCATCACTTCAAATTCCGGATTGGAGCGTACATTCTTCCGGGCATCCGCCAACTGTTCGTTCAAAAAACAATAAATACGCGGATTGTCTTCAGGAATATTATTCAGCAGCACCTCAAACGGCGGAGTAACGAATCGCGGAGTAGTGTCTTCCACCGTGAAACTATATGTTTTACTCCAAGGCATTTCTTCCCCTGCCTTACTGACTGAACGGAAACGCCAGTACCAGACGCCTGTATCCAATATCTTATGTGGATTGAACATGCACCAAGGCACAGGTTTGGACAAGATATCGTTGTCTCCTTTGAAATTTTTGTCCTGCGAGAGATTGAATTGCAAAAGATCCGACTGTTTCATATGTAGCGGTACCAATAATGGAGCCGGATTCAAATAGATACTATTCTCCTGTTGCGGATAAGGAACTTTCCGCAGCGGATTATTAGCATGCACCTGTATGAACAATGCACATAATATCCCGATTATACTAAGTTTTGTTTTCATATATTCGAACTGTATCAGTTTATCCGTTTATCGGTTTCTTTATGTCCAGATAACGTTTCATTGCTTCCAGATAATAGTAGTCTGCATAGTTGACAGGTGTATCTACTTCTGAATTATGAGGTAGTGAACCGGTGGAATGCATAAGGATGAAACCGTGATTCTCTCCTTTCTTCGCCAGATATTCAGGAGCGGACAGATTTTCCAGAATAGTTTCGGCATAGTCAAAATATTTTTGTCCGTCGGGGATAAGCGTACTGAGTTCTATAAAAGCGGAAGCAGTGACGCAAGCCGCGGAAGCATCGCGCGGCGTTTCAGCCATCGCAGGCGCATCGTAATCCCAATATGGGATACTATCATTAGTCTTTACGCGCGCCATTATCATATCAGCCACATGAATGGCCTGTTGCAGGAATGTGGTATCTTTTGTTTCACGATAACAGGAAGTATAGCCATAAACAGCCCAACCCTGTCCGCGCGACCACGTGGATTCATCATCCTTTCCCTGATGGGTTTCACGCTTCTCCACCGTTCCGTCATTATGATAGCTCACTACATGATAACAAGTATAGTCCGGACGGAAATGGTGCTGCATGGTAGTCTTGGCATGCGCCACGGCAATGTCGTAATACCTGCTGTCACCGGTTATTTTGCTGGCGTTGAACAGTAAATCCAAATTCATCATATTGTCAATGATAACCGGATAATTCCAGGAACCGAAATCCCAGGAACGGATACAACCGATATTGGGATCAAAACGTTTGTACAGTGCGTCGGCCGTTTCCGCAATAACGGCAGCAATCGTATCATTGTGAGCCAAACGCAATGCATTTCCATAACTGCAATTTATCATGAAACCTAAATCATGAGTGCCCGCGAGCGCCCGGATAGGATACAGGATATTGGTATATCTGACAGCCTGTTTTTTCAGTTCTTCATCACCGGTCAGTTCATAGGCATACCAAAGACTACCGGGGAAAAAGCCGGAAGTCCAGTCATTTATCGGGCAGTCTCTCCTTTGTCCTTTCAGATGTTCTACGGAATAGACTTCTTCCGGATCGTCCGATTCTATATTTGCATGTCCCAACTGGCTTACCAAGAACCCGTCATCATGAAAAGTCCACGTGGAACGAGGCATCATAACAGTGTCCTCCAAAGCCGACGCCGTTTGTTTCAACTGATAAGACGCAATATCTAATGCATGAGCTGTCCAGCCTATCCTTTTTGTCTCTTGGCATGCTACTAGACCCAGAATAATCGTAGCTGCTATTAATATGGATTTAATCTTTTTCATTATTCAGATTGTTTTATAATTGATATTTATTACTATTTTTACAGTCTATAGCTTAAAACATTTTTATCCCATCTAAAGCCACTTCCACTTTCAAGAGGGCCTCATTATATTGCAAGTTTATAAATCGAGCAGATATCCGAGGAGCTTTACTGCAATCTTCCGTGGGACAGATGACAGTGATATAACGAATGGAGTATCATCTTCTTTGTCAACATTGTAACTAAGATTTGTACTTTACCTTCCGGTTTCCATAGATGAGTAACAGAAGAATGAGTTTCCAAGTTTTTATTGTTGAGGGTCAAAGTGTTATGTACCATTGTCTGTCTGAACCAGTTTCTTAGTTTCATTACATTATTAAGAAATAACATTTTCCAAAATATCATTCGGAGTAGCAAGACAGAATTAAAAAGACAGGCAGAGCCCAGGTCTCTGCCTGTCTTTTTAATATTAATTCATTATCAGTTGATATTTACTGTTACATAATAGTTTTCAGATATACCCCGCACTTCATATTCATCTGTTTTAATAATGGAAGTGGTGGTGACATCTGTAACATCCATCGTGTGATTAGGATCAAATGTTAATACTCGGAAAGAACCTTTCTTACTGTTCAATGCCTTTACATATATATTTTGAATACCGCCTTTAGCATTAGGCCATATCATTTTATAGGCACCGGATACATCAGGCGTCAATGTATTACCACTTTCATCAACTATAATATAATCGGTTCCACATACAAGATCTGTTCCATTGGGGACTATAGAAGTATAATAATATACTTCAGGACTATAGGAGCGAACAAATTTACTATAGAATTGAGTTGGTATGGAAAGTGTTTCCCCTTGCTTCACAGTGTAGGTAACGTCATTTCCGCCTGGGATAGTTCCCCATTTCTCGAAACAATAATAATATACGTGAGCCAATGCGGGGTCTCCGTCTTCCCATTCTTCATGTGATTTGTCACAGCTGCTTAGTAGGCAACACATGGTAATCAATAGTAAAAAGGTTACTTTATTCTTTAATGTTTTCATATTAATCGTTCTTTAATTAATTCCAATATGGGTTTTGTTTTATATTTCCGTTAGATGTAGCGATTTCATAGCTGGGAATTGGGTATAAATAATCTCGCTTAGGGTCAAATTTACGGCTATCAGCTTCTTCTATTACATAAATATTAGCTTGATCGTATACTTTTACTCCATTATAAACACCGTTTGCATCTGTAAATTTGTAATTCAGTTCTTTGTCGGTTTTAGCACTCTCACCAGGGTTGAATAATATACCCAACATTGCTTTCGGAAGTAAATTCTCTGCTGTTTTCCAACGGATAATATCATCGTAGTGAATATTCTCATCAATAAATTCAACAATACGCTCTCTTCGAATCTCCTCTAACATGTTCAGTTGGTGGTCTAGAACGAACTGATTGGTTAGTTCTGTATTAAATCCGGAACGTCTCCTTATATAGTTGACAGTGGCTTCCAACTGCTCGTCAGTGATTTTCCCGTTATATTCATAAAGGGCTTCTGCATATGAGATTAATATTTCAGCATAACGGATAATCATTTTATCAACAGTTTCTTTAGAGTTGGTATCATATTCTTCTTTCATATACCCTTTTTTGATGGGATAACCATAACCGCTATGATTTACATTATCAAAAGGTAGATATTCCGCATTCTTAAAAGAAATTTCTTTATATGCGAAGACCGTCATCTTTAAACGAGGGTCACGATTGAGGAAAATATCATCAAATTTAGTTTCCATTTGATAATGGGTTGACGAGGATTTAGGTAATCCGTCTATATAGAGGAAATTGTCAATCATTTGACGCGTAATACTTGCTTGACCGGTTTTTGAAGCGCATTGATTATGCCAGGTAATAGCATTATTTATTCCATTAGGACCATATATTTTCACAAAAACATTCTCTTTATTTTTGCGTCCTTCTCCATCGAAGTAGAATAAACTTTGAAAATCAGGATAAAGATCATGCTTGTTTTCTTTAAACATGGCCTCGGCTGCATCAATAGATTTTTTTAAGTGCGTTCGACTGTCTCCTTCTGTTAAGTTGTGATATTTAATATATGTGCCCTCATAGAGACCAATACGTACAATCATACCTAATGCTGCGGAACGAGATACACGTCCCCAGTTAGTGTTGTCTGAAAGCTTATCAATATCGGGTAGCCATTGCGCGGCGAAGTCTAAATCCTTGTAACATTGTTGTATGACCGTTTCACGTGAGTCTCTGGCTTTTTTTATATCAGGATCACTTGTATTGTTGAATACTTTAAGAATAAGGGGGACATCTCCATACTTTCTTACTAAATCAAAATAATAGAAAGCGCGGAAGAAACGGGCTTCTGCTAACCATCGGTTTTTTATATTTTCCGCAATATCCACATTTTCTCCCTTTATAATGATATTGTTGCAGATACCTATCTTGTTATAAGGATCTGTCCATTCTTTATCAGTTTCCGGAACGCTACGGTTTCCTGATGAAATCTCATCAGGAGTGTTTCCTATCAGTTCTTCTGAACGTAAATCATGTCCTCGACCTGTTAAGAAACCTGGTAAATCGATATATAAGCGGTTGCATGCACCTCTTAAGTCGGTTTCACTTCTCCAAAAGTTGACATCACTTAATGTCGTTTCCGGTTCCCTATCTAAGGAACAACTGCCAATGAATATAGTACAAATAGCTATTAAAAATATATTTTTCATCATAGTATTTTTTTAGAATGTAACATTTAAACCTAAAGTCCAGCTACGGAAGAAAGGATACATGCCTCTACTTGCGTTACTTTCAATTTCCGGGTCCATAACTTCCAGTATATCGGATATTTCAAATAAATCTTGTCCGGTTACATAAACCCGCAGTTTCTCCATATATTTTTTAGAAATAGGAATTGTATATCCTAATGTTACATTTTTCAAGCGGAGATAAGACGCATTTTGTATCCATCTGTCGGCAGGTTTGGAGTTGAAGTCGTCTCCTTTATATTGATATAGACGTGGCCAATAAGCGTTTTGGTTATCTTCTGTCCAATAATTGCGGTGGATAGTCCAAGGCATTTCTGCATCATTGGCTATCGGAAACATTCTTCCGCTTAATACAAGATCGCGTTTTCCTACTCCCTGGAATATGAGTGATAAGTCAAAACCTTTCCATTGTGCAGCTAAATTTATGCCATAGAGAAAACGAGGTGTTGTATTTCCTAACATAACCAAATCGCCTGAATCCTCGGGGCTTCCGTTGCCTACGCCGATTTTATGATCCGGTTTTCCTTGGGCAACATATTTTACGTCTCCACCGCTAACAATACCATCTTGAAATGATTCATATCCGGGGTGGTCCGCTTTATATTGCAGGTATTCTTCACGGCTAGACCAAAATCCGTCAGTTTGATACCCCCAAATAGTATTAATGGGATAACCTTCCAATAGTTTGACAACACCTGTACCTACCACACTGGCTCCATCATATTTTAATAATTCATTTTGACTATCAGAAATATTGAAACCTATTTGGTAACTGAAATCCTTAATTTGGTCTCGCCAATTGATATTAAAATCCCAACCCCATGTTTTGAGTTTACCTACATTCATATTAGGAACGTTAATTCCGATTTGATGAGGTAATTGGAGCGCGGACAACATATCATTATTAAATTTCCAATAATATTCAAAACTACCGGTCAAACGATTATTAAGAAATCCGAAATCAAGTCCGATATTGGTCGTTTCTACTGTTTCCCATGTTTTTTCTTCAGATGCCATACTATTTTGATAAAGCCATTTCTCGCCTAAATAGCTTGCCGGCGTATCTTTTTGTGAATAAGAGATTAAAGGGATATAGTCATATAGTCCCAATACGGCTCCATTGCCTAGCTGCCCCCAGGATAATCTGAATTTTAAGTTGCTAACCCAGTTTATATTAAACCATTTCTCTTCATTAATGCGCCATGCTGCAGACACAGAAGGGAAAGCTTTCCAGCGATGTGAGGGCGCAAGGCGGGAACTTCCATCATAGCGTACATTGGCTTCTAACAAATATCTTTCTTTGAAATTATAATTTATACGACCAAAGTAGGACATCATAGCCCATGTTTCGATGTTATCAGCTAAAATACTATTGGTTGCATTGGAAGTATCGTAATAGTTGAAAGAAAAGAAATCATTGGAAATCATATTATTGGCTGTGCCTTCAATTTGATTCATACGATAATTTTCATATGAAGTACCTGCTAATATATTGAAATTGTGTTTCTCTTCAAGATTAAAACTATAATTTACTGTGGCCTCTAATAGATCGTGATATTCTTTGTATTGAGATTTGTACAGAGAGTTGGGAGAATTGGTCGTTCTACGTACGTCACCTGCATAATTATAATAAGTCAGTGTCTTTTTATAACTCTCTTGCAAGTAGTATCCGGCACGACGTGATGCACTCAAATTAATACGTAAATTTTTTATGAAGTCTTTGATTGTCAATTGTGCCTTGCCCGTAAATGATTCGTATTGAGTAGATTTCTCTCCACTATTTTTCATAATGTCAATGGGGTTTTCTTGGAGATCTCCATTATAAGGACTGGCGTAATTTTCAGCTTCAGGTTGATAAATTGGTTGTCTGCCGCGGTTCTCATATAAAAGTTTGAAAATCTCTCCCGCACCGAAAGAGTTTTCTGCCATATCATCGGCATTGTACTGTATATTTACACCGAGAGCAACGTATTTATTTAAATTGGCATTCAGTTTGGCCAGTAAGTTATAACGTTCGTAGTCGTCCGGACCATATTTTAACAGACCATTTTTATAGTAATAGTTGGCGGATAGCATATAATTCATTTTATTCGTACCACCGCTAACCGATACAGAATGGTTGTGTTGTAGAGTATGATTCTTGATGCCTTCACCAAGCCAGTCAACACTGTCGAACAGGTCCCAGCGCCCATTACTGAGCGGGCGATAATTGAAGTTTGGATTACCAATCCACGATGATTTTTCAGCATTCCATTCCGGACCGCCTCGTGGGATTCTTGACCGATTGATGAAATCTTGTTCTTCCCATGCCGAAACACGCTCAGGCATGTTACCGGGAAAATTAAATGATACATAGCCGTTATAGGAAATTTTCGGTTTTCCTTCGGTTCCATTTTTGGTTGTAACCAAGATTACACCAGCTGCTGCACGTGCCCCGTAGATAGCGCAAGATGCTGCATCTTTTAAAACTGAAATGGATTCAATATCGTCGGCATTTAGCATAGACATATCTCCTTCGACCCCATCTATTAAAACCAATGCTTTGGTATCGTTTACAGAAGAGAAACCGCGAATTTGCACGCCTGCTCCTTCCGCTCCCGGCTGACCGCTACCGCGGGTAATGGTGACACCCGGCATTTCACCTTGCAGTGCAGACATAACATCTGTTGACGGCTTACTGGCTATTTGCTCTCCTTCAATGGCAGATACAGAGCCGGAAAGATTTACTTTTTTCTGAGTACCGTAACCTACGACAACGACCTCATCCAGTAATTCTGCATCTTCTTTTAAAGTTACAATAAATTCACTTTTACCTTTTATTGGCATTTCTTGCGTAGTATATCCAATAAAGGATATAACGAGGACTCCGTCATTGGGCGCATCAAAGCTGAACTTTCCGTTCATGTCAGTAATAGCTCCAATCGTAGTTCCTTTGATGGAGACGTTAGCTCCTATGACTGCTCCTAGATTGTCTTTTACTATACCTGAAATTCTTCGATTTTGTAGAACACTTTCAATGGAATAACTCCTTTTTGTCAGTGTTGTTGTGCTACTTGCTTCAGAATGTACTGGAAAGCAACAAATACCGGTTAACAATGAAAGCGTTAGCACTCGTTTTACGTGACTTTTTCTTTTAATCATAATAGACTTCTTGTGTTAATTAATATAGTATAATTAGCTTGTAGGTTAATAATCAATTGATAATACAATCAGTGTGTTTTTCCTTAATTTATGATGTTTGCAAAATAAATGGAAATGCCCCATATCTTATTGCTCTTTTGTGTTTATCAATTATTTTATTGTAGCAAAAGATTTCATTCCTGTTTGAAGAAATTATAAACTTGTAGTAATCTTCTATACAGATGATGATCCGATACAAAAAACAGACTTATTTCTAATTCTTTTAAGATATGCGATACGAAAAAACTTTCTCATTAGAATAAGAATCTTTGGTTGCTGATTAATATATTTATTGTTAGCATTCAATTATCTGCAGAAAACAAGCCAATTCTTTTCAAAACATTATCCGTTGATGATGGATTATCTCAAGCTATCATGCAGGATAAGAACAGCAAAATGTGGATAGGCACTTTAGTAGGCTTATCACGTTACAATATTGAAACAGACAATTTTACAAACTACTTATGACAAAAGTTCTTCTTTAAACCCTAATTCAATACGTTCACTTTTTGTTGATGGTCAGAAAGGGATATGGGTAGGAACTTATTATGGCGGCCTCAGTTATTATCATCCGCTTGCTCCAGCATTCAGTATGCTGAAGCGTTCCAATATATCCAATTTTTAAATGATAATATAATCAACTGTATTGTAGAAGATATGCATAAGAATATATGGATAGCCTCTACTAACGGTTTATATCAATATACACAAGAAGATGGTATAAGTCACAATGAATTTAATCAATATGCTTACTGCAAAGGAAATAATAACATTCTCTACTTTGACGGATTAGATGGCATAACCTATTTTGAACCGTTTTGGTTTATCGAAAATCCTTTCTCGCCACAGCCTAGTATCACAGGGATATCTATTCTTAATCAACCTGTAACCTACGTTCAAGATGGGATTTCACAAATGTGTAGAGATTCTAAAGGCAATATAAACAGCATCGTTTTCCCTTTTAGTATGCGCCAATTCAATATCCAGTATACTATTTCGAACTATCTTAGCGGCAAACGTAATGCTTTTGCCTATATGTTGGAAGGATTTGATAGAAATTGGAATTATACTACTGATAGAAATATAAGTTATTCAAACCTGTTACCTGGAAAATATGTATTTAAAGTAAAAGCATGTAATAACAATGGAAAGTGGTGTGATACCCCTACTGAATTTTTAATATACATCACTCCGATATGGTACCAGACATGGATTACAAAGGTACTCTTTATATTGTTATTCTGAGGGTTAGTAGCTTTTGTGGTTTACTTCTTCATTGCACGCGCAAAAATGAAAATACAAATAGAACATTATAAGTATATCAAAAATGCAGAAGTGAACCAAGAAAAAATTAAGTTCTAAAAAGGAACTTAGTTGCCAATAATGGTAAAGCGGCAATGGATATATTGGAAAATCAAGAAGTAGATATGGTGCTTGCAGATGTTATGATACCTGAAATAAACAGTCTGAAACTTTGTGAAATAATTAAACAAAATCTATAAACTTGTCATATTCCAGTAATTCTATTATCTGCAAAAAGTAGTCTTGGTGACCAGACATCCGGTATTAAACTTGGAGCTGATGACTACATAGGGAAGCCATTCTCTATCGCACTATTAAAAGGTAAAATCTGTAATATTTTAAAGTCAAAAGAAAGAATTATACACTTCTATCAGAATAATATCAATGTAGGTACAGCCTAAATAACATCTAATACAGCTGATAATGAATTCTTTAAAAAACATACATATTATAAGAGGATAATACTGATAATACGGTGTTCTCTACAGATGATTTAGCCAATCAATTATGCATGAACCGTTCCAACCTCTATTTAAAAATGAATTCTATTGCCGAGATTAGCTATATGACCGGCTTTAGTTCACCATCCTATCTCAGTAATAGTTTAAAAAGGTATATGGGCATGCTACCTTCGGAATATATAAAAGAACATCGAAACAACAGATAGATGAACAAAAACTTTACACTTTAAGAATATGTTTGAGTTAAAGAAAGCCAGCCCTGCCAACTTAAAACATTTGATAATAAATTAATACTTATTGAGTAGAAATGATAATTAACTTATTTGAAAGGAATATGAACCGAAGCTTAAATCCTATTCTTTTAGAGTACGAAGTGACGGATTTGAATAATTTATAGCCCCTTGAGAATATACCCAAACAAATCTTTTCACTTTCAAACAAAATATTCTTATATTTGTGACTGAAACCTTAAAAACAACTCAACGTGCAGAAGCTTATCATCAGATTATTCTTCATTTTAGCGAGCGCGGCTTTCGCAAATGTACATGGGCAGAACATCACCTTCAATCATCTTACCACCGACGACGGACTATCGCAGTTCTCTGTAAACAGCCTGTATGTCGATGAAAACGGAATTTTATGGATTGGTACGCGCGAAGGGCTGAACCGCTACAACGGAGAAGATATAAAAACCTACAAGCTACGGAAGAATGACCCCAACAGCCTTTTCTGTAATACGGTATCGCGTATTGTAGGCAATCACAACGAAAGAATCTATCTGCTCTGCACCGAGGGGGTGGCCGAATTCAACCTTTCCACCCAGAAATTCACAACCTTGCTGCAAGGTAATATCAGCAGCATTTACTACAATAACGGCCTTTTCATCGGTAAGAAAAATGAAGTCTACCGCTATAACGAGGAGACGGGCAATTTCGACCTTTACTATCAATTGCCCGGCGAAAACCTGGAAATCATTTGCATGCACATCTATAAAGGTTACTTATGGATGGGCACTACCACCAACGGCGTGTATCGCTTGGACATAGATAAAAAAGAACTGACACACCCCATTAAAAAAGGGAATATCACCAGTTTCTATCGCGACAGCGAAGGAGAACTCTGGATTGGCAGCTGGGAGGAAGGATTGTTCCATGTAAAAACAGACGGGAAAATCGAGAACTTCAGGTACGACGCCAAGAATCCGCACAGCCTTTCTTCCAACTTCGTACGAGCTTGTTGTGAGGACAATCTGGGCAATATATGGATAGGTACTTTCAACGGACTGAACCGCTACAACAAGAGTACCGGATTATTCCAGAACCACACCGCCAATGACATACAGACCGATGGCCTCACCCACTCTTCCATCTGGTGCATCGTAAAGGATAATCAAGGTACGCTCTGGCTGGGAACTTACTTCGGCGGTGTAAACTACTTCAATCCGGAATATGAAATCTACACCCGCTACTCTTATTCCTCCAACGAAAAGAAAGGGTTGAGCAATCCGGTTGTAGGACGTACCATCGAAGATAAAAACGGTAATCTGTGGATAGGTACCGAGGGCGGCGGACTGAATTATTACAACCGCCGCACGCGCGAATTCAAATGGTACCGCCCTCAGGAAGGGCGCAACAGCATTTCGCATAATAATGTGAAAGCGCTTTATTATGACGCCGATAAAGAAATTATATGGATAGGTACTCATCTGGGCGGTCTTAACAAACTGGATATACGTTCAGGACATTTTACCCATTACCGCATGGAAGGGAACAATCCGCAATCACTCCCGTCGGATATTATCCGCGACATCACCCCCTACAAAGACCTTCTGATTATTGCCACGCAAAACGGCGTATGCCTCTTTAATCCCGCCAACGGGCAATGCCGGCAACTGTTTAAAGACAGTAAAGAGGGAAAATCCATTAAAATGGTAGCGGATGTCGTATTCGACTCGGAAGGTACATTATGGATTGCCGCCACCGGAGAGGGAGTATTCAGCTATCGTTTCGATACCCGCAAACTGACGAACTACCGTCATGATGCCGCCAATCCGAACAGCCTCAGCAATAATAACGTGAACAACATAACACAAGACAGCAAAGGAAACCTATGGTTTTCCACCTCCGGTAGCGGCCTCGATTTATACCGTCCTGAAACCAATGACTTCGAGAATTTCGACAAGGGGAAAAACGGCCTGGCCAGCGACTGTATCTATGAAACGCAGGAATCTCCTACCAGCGGTAAATTGCTGCTCATCACAAACGAAGGTTTTTCCATCTTTGATTACCGGAATAAAGATTTTAACAATTACAGCGCCGAGAACGGCTTCCCGCTGACAGCCGTCAATGAGAACGCGCTCTGCGTAACCCGTGACGGTGAGATTTTCCTGGGTGGTGTACAGGGTATGATTTCTTTCCACGAAATGGAGCTGAACTTCACCCCGAAACCCTATAAGATTATCCTCTCACGCCTCATCGTCAACGGGCAGGAAATCCATGTAGGAGACGAAACCGGCATCCTGCAACGCTCCTTGTGCCATACCGAAGAGATAACTCTCGATGCAGACCAGACCATGTTCAGCATAGAGTTCGCCACATCCAATTACATTCCGGCCAACAAAGACGATATTATTTACAAACTGGAAGGTTTCTCCAATGAATGGACAAGCACGCGCGGACTGCATACCATTACTTACACCAACTTGAATGCGGGCACCTACAAACTGCTCATTAAACCGGAAGGAAAAGATGAAAGCCTTTGCCCGCAAGTACCGCTTATCATCCATGTATTACCGCCATACTATAAAACAACGCTCGCCTACTTTATATATTTTATCATAACGGGAGTGGTTTTATGGTATTCGGTGCGCGCCTACAAGTCGAGAATCAAACTGCGTGAGTCTTTGAAATACGAACAGAAGCATATTCAGGATGTAGAAGCGCTGAACCAGTCCAAATTGCGCTTCTTCACCAACATCTCGCATGAGTTCCGCACTCCGCTGACTCTTATCGTGGCTCAAGTGGAGACTTTGCTGCAATTACAGAACTTCACCCCCGCTATCTATAATAAGATATTGGGTATTTATAAGAACAGTATCCAGCTACGTGAGCTAATCACCGAATTGCTCGATTTCCGCAAGCAGGAACAAGGGCATATGAAAATTAAAGTCGGCCCGCACAATATCGTGAATTTCTTGTATGAAAACTATTTACTGTTCCTTGAATATGCCAGCGCAAAGCAAATTAACTTCAATTTCGAGAAAGGAACCGATGAACTGGAAGTGTGGTACGACCAAAAGCAGATGCAGAAAGTCATCAATAACCTCTTATCCAACGCTATCAAGCATACGGAAGCGGAAGATACCATTACGCTCAGCGTGAAGAAAGAAGAGAACAACGTCGTAATCCGCGTGAAAGATACGGGAAGCGGTATCGATGCCAAGGAAATCGATAAGATATTCGACCGTTTTTATCAGATAGACCCGATTAACTCCACCGATGCCGGCAAGAGCGGTACAGGTATAGGACTGGCTTTGACCAAAGGTATTGTGGAATTACATCATGGTACTATTCGTGTGGAAAGCGAGCTGGGTAAGGGCACGAGTTTCATCGTTACACTTCGCTTAGGCAATGAGCTCTTTACGGAAGAACAAATCAGCCGGAACCCGGATTGTGTGCGTCAGATTGAAATTCCCAAGCCGGAAACAGATGCCTTCCTGAAAACAGAACTGGAAGAAAATGCGCCCATCACACGCATTCCGGATGCCAAAATGTTGATTGTAGAAGACAATGAGTCCATTCGCGAGATGCTCGCCAATATCTTTAAGCCATTCTACCAGATATTGACGGCCGCCAACGGAGAAGAAGGCTGGCAACTGGTACGCAGTGAGATGCCTTGCATTGTGGTGAGCGATGTGGTTATGCCCAAAATGTCGGGAACAGAGTTGTGCAAGCTCATAAAGAGCGATTTTAACACCTGTCACATCCCTGTGGTATTGCTCACCGCACGTACCGCCGTCGAGTTGAATATCGAGGGCTTGCGTATCGGCGCGGACGATTATATCACCAAACCGTTCCACACGAACTTACTGATATCCCGTTGCAACAATCTAGTGAACTCCCGCATCCTCTTGCAGGAAAAGTTCAGCAAACAGCCGCAAACAGCCGCACAAATGCTTGCCACCAATCCGATTGACAAAGACATTCTGGACCGTGCCATGGCTATCATCGAGCAGCATCTGGACGATACGGAATTTAATGTCAACGTCTTTGCCAGGGAAATGGCTATGGCGCGCACCAATTTGTTCACCAAGCTAAAAGCGATTACAGGACAGACCCCGAACGACTTTATACTGACTATCCGCTTGAAAAAAGGCGCTCTGATGCTGCGCAACAATCCCGAGCTGAACATTACGGAAATTTCCGATAAGATAGGATTCAGTTCCTCACGCTACTTCAGTAAGTGCTTTAAGGACATCTATCATGTCAGTCCGCTGGCTTATCGTAAGGGGGAAGAATCCGATAAAGACGAGGAAGAAGTAACAAGCGAAAGGTAAGGAGCGTATCTTTTTGTACTTTTTATGCTTCCGTGTGTACTCCTTTATACACACAGACCGGAAGATAGCGCATATCTTTGGACACAGAATCAAACTTTAAAGTCCAAAGGCTATGAAACATTTATCTAATCTTTTACCGTATCTTCCAAGTACGGTCCTTCTGATAGGATGTGGCAGCCCATCCAAACAGGAGGCGAAGAACGACCAACCCCAAAAGCCTAATGTTATCTATCTTATCGCTGACGACTTAGGCATCGGCGACCTTAGCTGTTATGGCGCCACTAAAGTAAGTACTCCGAATATCGACCGCCTTGCCGGTCAAGGCATGCAGTTTACCAATGCGTATGCCACCTCTTCCACAAGTACCCCCTCACGCTTCGGACTGCTGACAGGCATGTATCCCTGGAGACAGGAAAATACAGGTATTGCCCCCGGTAACTCCGAACTGATTATCGATACAGCCTGTGTCACAATGGCCGATATGTTCAAAGAAGAAGGCTACTACACCGGAGCCGTAGGCAAATGGCACTTGGGATTAGGTCCTAAGGGCGGAACGGATTTCAACCATGAAATCAAGCCGAACACGCAGAATATCGGCTTCAACTATGAGTTCATCATCCCGGCTACGGTAGACCGGGTTCCCTGTGTTTTTGTAGAAAACGCGCATGTTGTAGGACTTGACCCCAAAGATCCCATCACCGTCAATTATGACCATAAAGTAGGCGACTGGCCCACCGGACTTGAAAACCCCGAATTGGTAAAGATGAAACCCAGTCAGGGACATAATAACACCATTGTCAACGGTATCCCCCGCATTGGCTGGATGACCGGTGGAAAATCCGCTCTTTGGGTGGATGAGGATATTGCGGATGTCATTACCGGTAAAGCAAAAGATTTCATCGTTTCACATAAAAACGAACCGTTCTTCCTGTATATGGGCACGCAGGATGTGCACGTTCCCCGCGTTCCTCATCCGCGTTTTGCCGGAAAGAGCGGCTTAGGTCCGCGCGGTGACGTTATTCTGCAACTGGATTGGACTGTCGGAGAAATTATGCATACCCTCGACAGCCTGAATATTGCCGACAATACAATCTTCGTATTATGCAGCGACAATGGCCCTGTCATCGACGACGGCTATCAAGACCAAGCCTTTGAGCTCCTGAACGGACATACCCCCATGAAGCATTATCGCGGCGGCAAGTACAGCGCGTTCGATGCCGGAACCCGTATTCCGTTTATCGTCCGCTGGCCGAATGGAATCAAACCGGGCAAACAACAAGCGCTATTCTCCATGATTGATGTGTATGCCTCATTCGCAGCCCTGTTAAATCATGAACTTCCCGCAGGTGTAGCTCCCGACAGCCGTGACCAGCTAAACAACTTCCTCGGCACAGATACCATCGGATGTGACTATGTGGTACAACAAAACCTGAATAACACCCTATCCATCATTCAAAATAATTGGAAGTACATCGAGCCAAGCGATAAACCCGCTTTGGAATATTGGACAAAAATGGAAATGGGGAATAGTCCTAAGCCTCAGCTCTATAATCTATCTACCGATCCTTCAGAAAAGGAGAATATAGCCGAAGCTCATCCGGATAAGGTGAAAGAACTGTCCGCTTTGTTGAATGAAGTAAAAGGTGCGAAGGAACAGCAGGACAGCAAATAACAGGAATTCAATCTGTCCGTAGATAATGTACGAAATCAGATTATTTGCGGACAATTAGTGAATGTTTTTGCCTCGAATATCCTATACATTTGCGAGGTGATTTTCACTTTGATTCGAGTAAATCCAACTAAAAAACAACCTTTTTTCAATAACCAATTAAATTAATATTTATGAAACAGAAATCTAAGCTACTAAAGACATTAGGTATTATGTTACTTTTTGTATTATTTGCCACCCAAGCAAATGCGCAAAATATTACAGTAACAGGTACAGTAAGTGACAATCTGGGCCCGGTCATCGGTGCCTCTATACAAGTGGAAGGAACCAGCAACGGATGTATCACGGACATTGACGGTAATTATAGCTTACCCAATGTTCCTTCCAACGCAACTCTGGTATTTTCGTATATCGGTTATCAGACACAAAAAGTGGCAGTAGCCGGAAAAACAAAAATCAATGTAAAACTGAGTGAAGACAGCCAATTACTGCAGGAAGTTGTAGTAGTAGGTTACGGTGTTCAGCGCAAGAGCGACCTGACAGGCGCGGTAGCTTCCGTGAAAACAGCAGATGCGTTAAAGAGTACTCCGACAGGTAACGTATCCGATGCCCTCCAAGGACGTATGGCCGGTGTGTCTGTTCTCTCCGGTTCCGGTGACCCGAGCGGTGACAATACAATCCGTGTCCGTGGTATTAACTCTATTACCGCAGAAACCGGTCCGCTGGTTGTTATCGACGGTTTCATCGGTGGTTCCCTTCAATCATTGAATCCTGCGGATATTGCTTCCATAGAAGTATTGAAGGATGCTTCCGCAACAGCTGTTTATGGTTCGCGTGGTGCCAACGGTGTTATTTTAGTAACTACCAAAAATCCTGAAAAAGATAAACTGACCGTATCTTTCAATGCATTCGCCAATATCAAAACCGTTGCCAAATATCCGGACAACCTATCTCCCTATGAATATGCCAACTTAGTAAATGATTACGGAAAAGAATATTTCGGTAAGGGAGATAATTATTATTACAGTCCGGAACAACTTGCGGCTTTCAAGTCCGGAAAAGCAGGCTTTGACTACTCGAAAGAAATATTCCGCAGTCCTGCCATTACCCAAAACTATGAACTTTCTATTGCCGGCGGTGGTGAAAAAACAACATTTCTCGCCTCTCTCCGTTACCAAGACGATCAAGGTATCATTAAAGAATCAAGCAGCCAAATCTATAGCTGGCGTTTAAAAGTAGATACCAAAATTAAGAAATGGTTGAAAGCGGGTTTGAATATGTATGGTCACTACCGCGAAACAAGCAAGCCCCGTATCAGTGAATATGATGGATTGATACAACAAAGTATGTATTTTCCAAGTACCATCGAACCTAAAAATGAAGAGGGAGAATATAACAACAACTTCTTTGATGGCGGTAAAGCATATAATCCGATGGGGTACATATGGGAAGCCGACAATTCCAACAAAACTATAAATAACCGCATACAAGGCTATGTTCATTTTGACATTATAGATGGCTTGAGCTTCCGTTCTCAATTGGGTGTACTCTTCGACAACAGACTGAACACATCAGTAGAAAACGAACAAGGCTATTATTCTTACAAGAATAGTCTGACGCAAGGACAGGCACGCAGTTACTGGAATACTTCATGGTTAAACACCAACACGCTAAGCTATGTAAAAGAGTTTAATGAAAACCATCGTATCAACGCTACGGCGGTATTTGAACAATCGTATGATAACAACTACAACCACACCGGTACAGCCTACAATTTAGACTATATCGATATGATTGGCATCAACAATCTGGCATGGTCCGCATCAGATTTGGCAGCTATTGCATCCGACCGTACAATCAACACCTTGATGTCCGGTATGTTGCGCGTCAACTATGTATTCATGAACCGTTACATGCTTACCGCCTCTATCCGCGCCGACGGTTCTTCACGCTTGAAAGACAAGTGGAGTTATTTCCCCTCTGCCGCATTGGCTTGGGATTTAAAACAAGAAAGCTTCTTGAAAGACAATAGTTTTATCGACCAATTGAAACTTCGTTTAGGCTATGGTTCTGTAGGAAACCAGGCGGTAGAAGCGTACCGTATTTATTCCAAAATGGCTCCGGTGACTGTAACAAATGCAAGTGGAAACTCTGCCACAGCTTATAAAATAGACCGTCCGGCCGCTTCTTTCCTCAAATGGGAACGTAACGACCAATTCAATGTAGGAGTTGATTTCGGAATTCTCAACGGCCGCATACGCTTAACCGCAGATTGGTACAGCAAATTATCCAAAGATATTCTGCTGGAAGTAGCGCGTCCTTCTCACATGGGTTACACCTCTATTCTTGACAACGCGGGAGAAATCAAAAACACCGGTGTTGAATTTACAATCAGCGCAGATCCGTTTACCGGTAAAGAATTCAATTGGCACACTGACTTAACTTTGTCTCACAACAAAGGTACATTCAATAAGATTCCGACAGCCAACCACCGCCAACAACAAGCCGGAAACTATCAAAACCAGATATTCCAGATGATTGAGGGAGAAAAACTAGGTTCGTTCTGGGGCTATACATTCGCAGGTATATGGCAGGAAGATGAAGTAAACGCTCCTTTCGTAGACGCCAACGGACAAACAAACGGTAAGACCAACGGTGAAGTTTATAAAGTAAAACCGGGTAACTCCAAATATGTAGACATCAACAAAGACGGGGTTTATAACGACGCGGACCAAGGAATTATAGGTTGCGGACAACCGACCTTTAACTGGGGTTGGAACAATACGTTCAATTATAAGAACTTTGACTTCTCGTTCTTCGTTGTAGGTTTCCACGGATTCGATATTTATAATGCCACTCACCAAATGGGATATAACTTAATTAAGAGCCAACAAGTAGCCGGGGTAACGCCTATGCGCGAATTATTGAATCGTTGGACACCTACCAATACCAACACCAACATACCGGGTTTCGTCAACGGCGGAACAGAAAATAAAGATTTCTTCAGCACACGCTTTGTTGAAAACGGCAGTTTCATCAAAATGAAAAGTATCACTTTGGGTTATACTCTCCCGGAAACAGCTTGCCGTGCATTAGGTATCACAAACCTGCGTGTATATGCTTCCGTACAAAACCCATTCCATATTACCAATTACTCAGGACTGGATCCGGAAGCTACTATGGGCAGTCCTTTGGTACAAGGTGTCGATTGGGGTTCCTATCCTAACAGCCGTAACTATTTGATCGGTCTGAATTTCTCATTCTAATGATTAACCTACTAAATAAGACTAATATGAAGAAATTAATATATTTAACAGCAATCACAGGTAGTTTGCTATTGACGACTTCTTGTGTAGACCTTACCCAAGAACCAGAATCATTTATCACAGAAGAACAATATTGGACTGCAATAGACCAAGCAAGTCTTCAAAAAGCCGCAGATGCTCTTTATAGCGATTTATGGCAAGGTAACTACGGATTTAACAGCCGCCTGCAACGTCTTAACGTATGTGCGGACGACATTACGTACCGTGCGGCCAAAGCCAATAATGAATTGGCGTATTACGGAAGATTAACTCCTAATCTTACGGCCAATGATGCTGATTTCTCAACCACCTGGACACTGTTCTATAAAGTTATCAGCAGTTCCAATAAAATCATTAAAGGAACAACAATTCCGACAACAGAAGAAGAAGCCAAAGCATTCAAAGAGATTTTAGGTGAAGCTTACTTTATGCGCGGTCTTTCTTATTTCTATTTAACCCGTTTGTATGGTGACGTACCTTTGTTGATGGAAAACGATGAAATAACCATTACCATGCCACGAACTGCCGTTGCCGAAATCTATGACAAAGCCATTGTTCCCAGTCTTAAAACTGCAGCGGAATGGTTGCCTAACAAAGGACGCAGTAACAACTCCACACCTTCCAAATGGGCTGCAAAAGCTTGCTTGGCCGACGTCTATATGACAATGGCCGGATGGCCCTTGAACAAGGGAACCGAATATTACGGTCTGGCAGCAACCGAGGCCAAAGATATCATAGACAACGCCAATACCGCCGGTCTTAAACTGACAACCGAATATTCCGATTTATGGCTGGAAGCCAACAAAACGCAGACCAATGAAGTAATGTTTGCCTTGCAACACAGCTCTAAGCATAAAATAGCAAGTAATTACGGTAAATCTTATTATCCGAGTGATTATGCTCCCAACGCCGGTTGGTCTGATTACTACGGTGACGAGGATTTCTTCCTGAGTTATCCTGAGGATGCACGCAAGGATTGGAACTATATGACGGAATGGCCTGTAAAAAGCGGAAAAAAAGATACGGATGGCAAAGACATTCTTAAAACAATTCCTTATACTGAAAGCGCAGATAAGCTACCCGCTATCTCCAAATACTACAATTATGACGAAGGAGATCCCGGCAAAAGCGCGCAGGCAAACGGTATAACCTGTATCTACCGTTATGCCGAAGTACTCCTGATGTACGCCGAAGCTTCTACACGCGCAACCAATACGGTTAGTACAGATGCTTTGAATGCGATTCAGGAAGTACAGAAACGCGCAGACTATCCGGACAGAGGGATAGCATTAACTACGACTACCGATGCGGCTACCTTCCTGACAGCCGTATCCAATGAACGTGGTTGGGAATTCTTCGCTGAAATGAAACGCTGGTTCGAACTGGTTCGTCTGGAGAAAGTAAAAGACGTGCGTGCCGAGGAATGGGATGCTTCTCTTTTCAACGCGAATCATCATTATTACTTCCCTGTACCTTACCAGCAAATAGACCTTGCCGGTTGGACAAACAATGCAGGATACTAATTATACCACAAAACTTCTAACCTTATTTTTTATATCGGTAATCAAAAAAACAGACCTTAATTAATTTAACATGCAGAAAGGGAAGAGTTGTGAAATTCTTCCCTTTTTTCTAACTTTACATCCTCACTAACAATACACATTTATGAAAAAATACGGTTTATCCCTTCTTTGCTGTATATGTATATCTATAACAGCAATTGCGCAAAAAATAGAAAACCTGGTGGAATTAAAAAAAGAATCCGGCAACTGCTTATTTCATCACTTGGATAAGGCATCCCGCACACCGGCTTTCGAGTCTGAAGGCTATTGGGTTTGGGGAAGTTCGGTGGTAAAAGGTGATGACGGAAAATACCACATGTTTGTATCTCGCTTTCCTAAAACATTGCCATTCCATCCGGGATGGATGGTAGCCTCCGAGATTGTACATGCGGTATCCGATGTACCACAAGGGCCCTACCACTTTAGCGATGTAGCTCTGCCCGCACGCGGCGCACAATATTGGGATGGACGTTCTACACACAACCCTCGTATCTTAAAACAAAACGGCAAATATTACCTTATTTACATGGGTTCCACTCATCCGTTTGCAGAGCCGGAATATGACCAACTTACCCTGGACAGCCCTTGGTGTACGGTCGCCCGCGCCAATAAACGGATAGGGCTGGCTATTTCCGATTCTCCTTATGGACCATGGAAACGTTTGGACGAACCAATCCTAAAGACCCAACCCGGTACATTCTACAGTTTTCTTACCTCAAATCCCTCTCCTATCATACAGGAAGACGGATCGATAGTCATGATTTTCAAAGGGCGCCGCTACATCAACGGCTATCAACATTCAGCGATGAGCCTCGGAATAGCTTATGCTCCTCAAATAGAAGGTCCGTACAAAGTATTGAATAATAACGAGCCTATCTTTGAAGTAAACGGCCAAGGTGAAGCCGAAGACCCTTTTCTTTGGAAAGATTCTAACGGTTATCATATCATCTTCAAAGACCACGTAGCCAAATTTACAGGTGAACAAGGCGGTGGAGTCATGGCACATTCCAAGGATGGCATCCAATGGACCGTGGATAAAGCTCCCAAAGCCTATTCCCGCAGTGTGGAATGGGAAGATGGAAAGATAGAGATGCAAGGGCAATTGGAACGTCCTTTTATCCTTTTCGAAGACGGGAAACCCATTTATATCTTTTTCGCCACCATGGATGGTCCCGGTGGATTCGAAAATGCATCGCGCTCCTGGAATATGGTTATTCCTATAAAAGATAAGGAATAAAAGCGTATCTTTGCCCTTATGAACAATTTATTACCTATCCATTTCGCTCCGCTTCAAGGCTACACAGACGCAGCCTATCGACAAGCCCATGCCCGCATTTTCGGTGGAATAGACACCTATTATTCCCCTTTTGTACGTGTGGAGCACGGTGAAATACGCCGGAAAGACGCACGTGATATACATCCGGACAATAACCGGAACATACACTTGATTCCCCAACTGATCGCGTCGTGTCCCAATAAGTTAGAGCAGATAATGTCTCTTCTTACCAAGTATAATTATCAAGAAGCAGATATCAATCTGGGATGTCCTTTCCCCATGTTAGCCAAACGACATAACGGTGCCGGCATGCTGCCATATCCCGAAGAAGTAAAAGACCTGCTTACCGCCGCAATTGAACAATATCCCCAGATCCGTTTCTCCGTCAAACTTAGATTAGGTTGGGAAAATGCCAGCGAATGTATTGCGCTCTTACCGTTATTGAACGCACTCCCTCTGGCCCACATCATTCTGCACCCGCGTTTGGGAAAACAACAATACAAAGGAGAGGTGGATTTAAACGGATTTGAGGCTTTTTATGACGGATGCGACAAACCCTTGCTATATAATGGGGACTTGCATACAATAGAAGATATACAGATTATTACCGAACGTTTCCCGAAGTTGGCAGGGCTTGTAATCGGACGCGGCTTGCTCGCCAACCCGGCCTTGGCATGGGAATATCGACAAGGGAGGAAACTTTCTCCCGGCGAAATGGCAGCTAAAGTAAAACAGCTGCATACAGCAGTGTATAATAGCTATGAAGAGCAACTGCAAGGCGGTGAAATGCAGTTATTAATGAAAATGAAAAGCTTTTGGGAATATTTGCTACCCGACGGTGATCGCAAAGCGAAGAAAGTCATACACAAGACCGGTAAATTGGCCAATTACCAGACGGCAGTAGACAGTTTACTCGCCTCATACAAATAAAACGAACAGAATCAGCAATGAATCCTAAAAGTTTTTATCCGGCTTTTAGGGTTCATTACCGATTTACATGCCCGGAATCAAATGTACCTCAGGACGAATTTGGGCTACACGATGCAGCTTCATCCACTCATTCAAATAAACGCGATGTTGTAATAGAATCTTCTGATACTTTTTTTCTATGGCTAAATTCCGCATTTCTCCGCGGTCATTGACCATATCATAAAGTTGCTCACGATAGAGCCCCTTATCATATAATACATACTTATAACGTGAAGTACGCAAAGCCCAACCACGGGCAATACCCTTATCGAATGTTGTTTCAGTAACTACGTAAGGCTGGTGTGCTTGCTGAGGATCAGCACTTTCAGCTAAAGACTTAAAAGAAACGCCATGTAAGTTTCCGGGAAGGGAGATACCTGCCCAATCACATACGGAAGCGAAGAAATCAACACCTCCATTAATGAGTTGGGGCATCTCTTTACCTGCATTTTGCTTTCCGGGAAGAGTCACTATCAAAGGTATATTCACCACTTCTTCATATAAGGCCGACTTCTGATTCCAATGATGCGCCCCTACGCCGTCACCATGATCGCTCGTAAAGATAACCACGGTGTTCTTCCACAATCCCAACCTATCAATAGCATCAACAATCTTACCAATCTCGGCATCTACTTTCTCTACCAACCGAAAGTAAAGACTACGGTAACGCCGCCAATCATCAGGAGAATAGTGGCGGGTAGGATAAGCCGGATAATTCAATGTTTGCTCATAGTCGATGACATCGGCATCATAAGGATTACGGGCAAAATTAAGCGGTAGCCCGGGCCATTCATCTTGAGGAAGCTCAGGCAAGTTACCGAATGGCAGATTCTGACTACGTGCATATTCACAGATGTTATGAGGATTATCAAAACCTACCACCAAAAAGAAAGGTTTGGAATGTTTCTGTCCAAGAAAAGAAACGGCAGCCTCCGCCAGTCCATTATCATTATGCGGATGAATAGTAGAAAACCCGAACTCTTTATCAGGCATAGAAGGAGTATGTACATGCCATTTCCCGGCATAAGCACATTCATAACCGGCATGTTGCATCAACCAGCCTAAACTATTGGTACGCAAAGAGTCGGCCATAGGTACATTGTTGCGGGACAGACCAACCTCATGAGATGTATACCCTGTAAACATAGATGCTCTGGAAGGTCCGCTCAAAGGAGCTGAACAATAAGCATTCCTAAACAGAACTCCCGACTGTGCCAAACGATCCATATTAGGTGTATGCAAATCCGTATTCCCCACACAGCTCATGGCGGAAGCAGTCTGCTGGTCGGTTACAATATAGATGATATTCGGCAAGTCCTTTGCCCCTACCAGAGAAGGGGCAAAGGCGGTTGCACACAACATGATATTTTTTAATTCTGTCATAGTAAAGAAACCGATTAAAGTTTATTTACGTAATAACTCTACATCAAAACTTGCCGCATCCTTACATGTAAAACGTAGCACGGTTTGTTTTTTATCTGCTGAAACAAGTTTGCAATACGGCGTTTCCGCTACTTGCCACAAGCCTTTCAATGTAACGGTTACAGGAATTTCTCCACTCTCATCATCAATCCACGGACGTGAATAGATGCTCCGTTCAATCCGTTTGCCATCTTTATCAAAGGCCTCATCACTCGGACCACGGTACAATGCCAAGTCCGGTTGAGAAACAGTCAGTAACAATTTATCTTTATTCTCACGAATCATGACCAAGCAGGAAGTATCCGCCTTTTGTAACAAACCGTCCGCTGGAAGCGTTTGGGGAGTTTCAAACAAAACATAAGAAGTAAGATTATCCGTCAGTGAACGAACGATATGCGCATTACGGTCTTGCTGAAGAACTTTATAAGAAGGTTTCTTCGCAAATGCTTTCAAAGAAACGGCATCCGTACGAGGTAATACGGCATATTCATAAGAAGCGCCCTTCGGAGCCTTGCCATGTTGCAACGTCAAAGAAACCCAATCGCCTGAAGTAGGCTTCGTACTGCGTTCTCCTACGGTAACTTGCGGAAAATTCTTTTCATATTTCGCGCTTGCCACAGAGGCTTTGGCAAGGTAATACCCTACCCCGTTCGGATCAATATAAGTCTGCCCGTCACTCTTGTAATTATTCCAGTATTGATGGTTTTCGGGAGTAATAGCCGCTAACTGGAAAACGGTAGTCTCTGTAGGAAACTCTGCATTCGTATTCTCAATGTCTGTACCCAAACATACTATCGTACCATCAAAAAAGTGGAAAGACTTACGAGCACGATGCGAACCATTGTACTTGTCATGCTCGTGCAATTTCATACCGAAGTTACCGTTCAAGCGCGCTTGGGACAAGCCACCGGCAAAAGCCTCATCGGAATAGAGCATTTCTTCCATACCCGAATAGATGTCCACGTTCAATACGTTGGCGCGCAACTGTTCAAAAGGCAGATGAATACTCGTCGTACCCGGAATACGGTTCCAATCAAAACCATTCTCCTGCCAACCACCGGTAGCAAAAGTCACCATTTCATCGGGTTTGCCTGTCAGTATCTGCATACTGCCATGCGCCAGATAACGACCGTAAAAATTGGCAGGAAGATAATGCTCGGCAGCCCACAAATAGCGGGAATGTCCACGTACGACAGCCGCCCAATTATCCCGGCGCTGTACAGAAACACAACCGTAGCCTAATGCAAGATTACCCTGCGGGTCAGGTTCAGGACGAAAGCCTTGCGCTTCAAGTAATTCTTTCATCTTCAACTCCTGCCGGGTAGAAGCCTTTGGCAAATAATCGGGGGCATCCTTATCCGACGTATTGGAATAAGCCGTCAAACGCAGATAGGCAGCCGCCATATCGGCATCGTATTTCTGCTTGCCATCCGGTGTACCGGCAATAGCCATAGTGGCATACTGAATAGGTATCAGCTCTCCTTTTCCGTTAGGGTGACGACCGGACATAGAAAGAGACCATTGCTTCAAATTACAATAAAACCGCATCGTGAGCAATACATTCTTGACCGTGGAGTGTGCCAGTTCGGAAACCTTGAACTCAGTTCCGCTCAACAGATAAATCATATTCGTAGCCCCGTCCAAGCCGCCAACAGCATAGGCAGGATAGTTGTTACGATGATGGAAACAAGCCCCATCTTTTTTGAAAGAGCCGGACAAACCTTGAGCCGGCCGGCATCCATAATCCAACCAGCGCGAGAAAGAACGCAGATATTGCAGTTTTTCCGGGGTATCTTCCATAATCAGAATACTTGCCATACGTCCTTGAGTCTGCGTATTGAAAGAGTCTATATCTATACCGTTTACGGTAGGTTTAGGATAAACCTCGTTAGTGATGGCATACCAGCGCAGGGTACGTTCGGCTTCATTCAACTTACCGGCCTCATTCAATACCTCTTTCATCAAGAAATAGGCCACATACAGACCGCGCATGCTGTAACCGTAGTGGTGGATATTTCCCCAGCAACTGCCGTAGGCCACACCCTGGTCGGTAATATGATCGTACATAGCGAGGAACTTTTGCTTCAACTCATTCTGTATAGCGACATCCGTCGCATTGTTATAAGCAACGGCTATGCGCTTCATCAGTTTGAAGTATTCATCCATTTCCATGCCCAGTTTGGTAAACATATCCTTATCCCAATCCGGTATCATACGTTCGTAAGCTTCCGACTGACGTACCATGAAGATAGGCAGACCGCTCACCTTACCGTTTCTATATGTAATCTTGTAGAAGTCGTATTGCTTACGAATAGCCGCCATTTCCTTATCCGACAACTTGCCGGGTGTATAAAGCATATCTCTGAAGCGTTTCTCTATCACCCTCATTTCCTGTTTCTGCACATCGCTTACCGGAGTCAAGGCTATATCCGGTTTCCATAAAGAATGTTCGTAAATAACAAGCCAATGATTGGTAGTTCCCTTATTCACAAAAGGAACTTGCACGTCAGCCGTCTGCTGGCGGGCATCCACCTTGCTGGCGGGTATGATATGATCTAAATACAGCTTCCCTTCACTATCGGGAGCAATAATACGGATTTCGTTCATCCCCTCTTCCGGTGTCCCCTCCATATCACGTTCATAACATACCCACGCTGCACGCCAACCAGTGAAGTTGATTCCGAACGGGAAAGAAGTGCATTTCTTTCCGTCCTTTAAAAACTCAAACTCTATCTTTTTGTCTTGTGCCTGTTCATTGTACACCCATACAATGAAAGCGGAGAGATAGGTATCCTTCCCGGTAGGATCTTTCTTCTCGAACTTCAAGTCCTTTTTGATAGAGAGCACAGCCCCCGGATTAAATGTCCAGCTCAAACTATGCAAACCGTCTTTATAATGTTCGTCACTGATTTCTAAACGGGATTCCGTTCCCGAAATAAACACCGGTATTTGCCGGTCTTCAAAAGAAAGTAGTTTTTCGTTCTTTACTACCTGAGCTTCTACACTTACCGGCAATAAAGTTCCAAGGAGCATCCCCACTCCCATTGTCCATTTACTAAATTGCATCATATTTATTCATTTAAGGTTACTATAATACCGTTTACAAAGAAAACCCTCTTTCAGGAAAAAGAGGGGCATAAATCGTACAGAAGAGGTCTAAAAATGTTATAGCCTCTCCCTGCAAAGTACAGAACAGCGATTACTGTTCTGTGTACAAAAGCAAAAATTAATCAGTTAGGGATGAAGTTCCTCGAAGCTTTTATTTTCTTCCTGCATTGTGCGGACAGTTTCTTCCAGTTCGCTGACAGGCAAATCAAAATTATACCAATCGTTATAGCAGTCGGTGACGTACCATTTACCACCTATCAATTCAAAAACAACACGAAGCGAAGGTTCCGACTCATCATACCCCGCTTCAAACTCTTTATGGGCCGGTTCATCACGGGTGAAACGGGAAATATAGATTCCCCCTTCCTCCTCCGTAATCCTTCCCTCTTGCAGAGTTTCGCTATCCAGCAGTGCCCATTTATCGCGGGTAAAAGGAAATGTTTGCTCCGTTTCACCATCGTCTTTCAACAAAACAATAGGAGATTTTAAAGGAAACTTAATACGGGAGTACTGAAATGAAGCGCTGGACGTGAATTTCCGGAGAAACGTCTTGAAATCCTCTCCGGCCGCCAGACTGTTGGCAGTCGAGAACATAAGCGCCGTACACAGACAAAAAACAAAGTAAATTGCCTTCATATAGATACGAATTATTTCGATTCAGGGTACAAATATACAACAAGTCAGGAATTTACAATGAAAAGCCGACAGGAATTTATATCATGCTACCGCTGACTCTTTAAATACTCATATCCGAAACGGCAATGCAGGCAATCTTTCTTGTCACAGTACTCCTTTTGGAGCTGAAGCAATGCTTGCGAGTCCGCCGCTGTATAGACGGGCAACCCTGCACCGCTCCATAAGCGGGTAACATGATTATTCTCCGCTTTCAACGCTTCAAGGAAACGGGTAGCACGTTCACAAAGCTCCTCGTCCGCCTTATGCATTCCGTAAGTATAAAGAAAAGGTATGACGGTGTTGATAAGAATAAGGTTTAAGGCATTCTCCCCCAACCGTTTTTCCCGGTGAGGCGAAGCCTTTTTAAATGTGAAATGCTCTTCCCAATAAGTTGAGGTCTGCGCCGATAATATTTTCTTTACATCTTCCGGCGTTTCGGCCGCCATGACGCGTGAAAACAAAGACTGTTCCTTATGATACAACCAGGCAAGTTGCGCCAAACGCACATGAGGGAAATTACCGGGACGCAGTCGCAGAAAACTCCACAAGTCGCAGGTCATAGGTACAGGCAATCCGAATTTATGTTGCAAATAATGAAATTCTTTTCGAAGTTTCTGATGGTAACTATCCTCTTGAAAATCTTCTTCCAAAAGTCCCGCCTGTCCTAAAAAGAACGCCTCTACTTGAAAAAGGCTGTCCCGATGTTTGTCCACCGCACGAAACGGCAGATGATTGGCCCATGCTTCAAAGGCATCACCATTCAACCCGAAACCCAAATTACGGGCAAGGGTAATAAAAAATACGTCCTCCCAATGATTATTGCAACGTTCCAAGCGTGCGGTAACGGCTTGCACCTTCTGTTCAAAACGCTCTACCTGCAAAGCCGACAACCAAGAATGAACAGTCAGTTTCGGAAGGAAAGCAAGGATGGAATAGCAAGGAGGATATATCTCCGCCTGTTGCAACTCATCATAACGCTGCCGGACATTGTCAGGGCAGCGCAATAATAGCTGAGGAACAATATCACCGTTCGTATGATACACCTCGCAGTCCGAACCGCCCACCACATACAGGATAACATTATCGTAGGCTTTATCCCGGTCGTGTCCATGACGAAACCAGTCCGAAGCCTGCGTATGCAACTCGACGTTACCTACCCAAAGCGTACCGTCTATTTTTAATTTCGCGTTAAAGAAGTCGGGGCCTGCATCAGTATTCGGCAAACCGGGTTCTATCACTTCGACCGGCTGTCCGGAGGTCGTCTGGAGTGGCATTAAAGGAAATATCTTATGCTTCCAGACGTAATGCAGCAATTGTTCCATTGTTAACAAGACGTTAATGTTGTGTACAAATGTAAGAAAAAGATTACCTTTGCGACGTATAGTTTGTTGATAAACTGAATAAAAACCAAAGAAACAATGAAAATAGCACTAATCGGTTACGGAAAAATGGGCAAGGAGATTGAGAAAATCGCCTTGAGCCGCGGACACGAAATTGTCAGCATCATCGATATCAATAACCAGGAGGATTTTGAATCGGACGCATTCAAGAGCGCCGACGTTGCCATAGAGTTTACCAATCCAATGGTAGCCTATAACAATTATATGAAAGCTTTCAAAGCCGGCGTAAAATTGGTTTCGGGCAGTACGGGCTGGCTGGAGGAGCACGGCGAAGAGGTCAGGAAACTCTGTACCGAAGGCGGCAAGACACTGTTCTGGTCATCCAACTTCAGTTTGGGGGTAGCCATATTCTCGGCTGTCAACAAATACCTGGCAAAGATTATGAACCGTTTCCCCGTTTATGACGTAACGATGAGCGAAACGCACCATATACATAAGCTGGACGCTCCAAGCGGTACTGCCATTACCCTTGCCGAGGGTATTTTGGAAAACCTCGACCGCAAAGACCGTTGGGTGAAAGGCACGCTGCAAGCACCGGACGGAAGCGTATCAGGCTCTGCCGAATGTGCAGCCGACGAGCTGCCTGTCAGCTCTATCCGCGAAGGAGAAGTACCGGGCATTCACAGCATCCGCTATGATTCCGAGGCGGACAGCATCACCATCACCCATGATGCAAAAAACCGCAGCGGCTTTGCCTTAGGAGCCGTATTGGCTGCAGAATATACCGCCGGCAAACAAGGTTTCTTAGGTATGAGCGATTTATTCCCATTTTTAAAAGACTAAAGTAGTATGAGAAAAGCAACACGCGCCCAATGGATTAAGTTCGGCATAATCACCTTACTTTATCTTATTTTCCTTGTCTGGGTAAAAAGTTGGTGGGGACTGGTTATCGTTCCTTTTATATTTGACATTTATATCAGTAAAAAGATACCTTGGGGATTTTGGAAGAAATCCAAGAATCCGGCAGTACGCGGTATCATGAGTTGGGTGGACGCCATTGTTTTCGCTTTGGTAGCGGTCTACTTTGTAAATATCTACATATTCCAGAACTATCAGATACCTTCATCTTCACTGGAGAAATCATTGTTGGTAGGCGACTTCCTTTACGTAAGCAAGATGAGTTACGGTCCGCGCGTACCGAATACACCGCTCTCCATGCCGCTGGCGCAACATACGCTGCCGATATTCAATACCAAATCGTACATTGAATGGCCGCAATGGAAATATAAACGCGTACCGGGCTTCGGAAAGGTGAAACTGAACGATATTGTCGTGTTCAACTTTCCGGCAGGCGATACAGTAGCGCTCAACAGGCAGCAAGAAGACTTTTACAGTCTGGCTTACAGGGAGGGACAACGTGTATATCCCAATAAAATCAATATGGACAGCCTGACGCGCGACCAGCAGCGTACCGTCTACGACCTCTACTACAATGCCGGTCGCAATCTGATCCGTACCAATCCGCAAATGTATGGTGATATTGTAGTACGTCCTGTGGACCGCCGCGAGAATTATGTAAAGCGTTGCGTCGGTTTGCCGGGAGATACCTTGCAGATAAAGGATACACAAGTGTATATCGATGGGAAAGCCATTGAGAATCCGGAAGATATGCAGCTCAACTATTTTGTGCAGACCACGGGTCCGTACATACCGGAAAATATGTTCCGCGAACTGGGAATCAGCAATGACGACCAGATATTGATGACCGATGACTTCAATTATGAGGAAGGGCTTATGCAGATGGGGCTGGACCGCCGTGATGCCCAAGGCAGGCTGACTCCCGTTTATCACTTGCCTCTTACCAAGAAAATGTACGATACGCTTATCGGCAACAAAAAGTTGATCAGCCGTATCGTTATGGAACCGGAAAACCTATCGGGACAGATGTATCCGCAAAATCTCCATACAAAGTGGACGCGAGACAACTACGGTCCTATATGGATACCGGAAAAGGGTGCTACCATTACCTTGACCAAAGACAACTTACCGGTTTATGAACGTTGTATCGTTGCCTATGAAGGCAATACACTGGAACAAAAACCGGACGGCATCTATATCAACGGAGAAAAGACGGACACCTACACTTTCAAGCTGGATTATTACTGGATGATGGGCGATAACCGCCATAATTCTCTCGATTCCCGTTATTGGGGCTTTGTACCGGAAGACCACGTGGTAGGCAAACCTATCGTCGTTTGGCTGTCGTTAGACAAAGACCGCGGCTGGTTCGACGGAAAAATCCGTTGGAACCGAATCTTCAAATGGGTACATTGATACAGTAATTAAGAGTTAGCGATTGGTACATACCATGAGAGGAAGGAACCGGAAGATTGCAGCTACTATAACAGGAGTGATACTGATAGTGGTATTGCTCCGAAGCTGTGTTGCGACTTCCTATTTAATACCTTCCTCGGGAATGGAGAATTCACTGTACCGCGGCGAACGTATCTTAGTAAACAAATGGAGCTACGGGCTACGGCTTCCTTTCATGAGTTTATGGGGTTATCACCGTTGGACGGATAAGCCTGTGCACAAGGACGACATTCTTGTATTCAACAATCCCGCCAATCTTTCACAAGCAGCAATCGATCAAAGAGAAATATTCATCAGCCGTTGTTTGGGAGTACCGGGAGATACTTTGTTGGTAGATTCGCTCTTTTCCGTAATTCCTTCGGAAAAGAATGCCCCCGACCAGAAATATCTTTATATGTATCCCCGAAAAAAAGAAAAGCAGCTGGACTCCTTACTCACCATTCTTTCCATCCGCCCCAACACGTTGTTGGGGCAAGATACGGCAAAGAATGTACGCAGTTTCAGCCGGTATGAATATTATTTATTGGAACAGGCCTTAGGAGCCAATAACTGGATAGAACCCGCCGATACAGAAGATTCCGTTGAAGCACTGAAACCGCTCATTATTCCCGGTAAAGGAAAAGCCGTACGCGTATATCCCTGGAATATGACACTGCTGCGAAACACACTGGTACTGCATGAACAGAAACGGGCGGAAATCAAAAACGATACATTATACATAGATGGAAAACCTGTACAGCATTGTTATTTTACGAAAGATTACTATTGGGTTAGCGCTAACAACTCCATAAATCTGTCAGACTCCCGCCTGTTCGGCCTTGTACCCAAAGACCATGTTATCGGTAAGGCAGCCCTCATATGGTTTTCCAAAGAACAGGAAACGGGGCTTTTCAATGGTTACCGTTGGGACAGGATGTGGAAAAGGGTGAGATGATTTTTTAATATTTAATTCTTAATTCTCAATTTAAATGACTGTCTATCTTTCTTCCGCCTATCTGGCTCCGGTTGAATACTACACCAAGTTGTTGGCATACGGCCAGGTGTATATCGAACAGCACGACCACTATACCAAACAAACGTATCGTAACCGCTGCACCATTGCCGCACCGGACGGAGCACTCGCCCTTTCCATCCCTACGGTCAAGCCCGACACTTTAAAATGCCCGATGCGCGATATCCGCATCTCCGACCATGGCAATTGGCGCCATTTACACTGGAATGCCATTGAATCAGCATACAACCATACCCCGTTCTTTGAATATTACAAAGATGACTTCCGCCCTTTTTATGAAAAGAGATATGAGTTTTTAGCCGATTTCAACGAAGAACTCTGCCATCTCATCTGTTCGCTGATAGATATACAGCCCGTCATGAAACGTACCTCAGAATATAAAACCGAGTTTGCTCCCGGCGAAACAGACTTCCGCGAGCGTATTCATCCTAAGAAAGACTTCCGCCTGGAAGACCCGGATTTCTCCCCGCAACCTTACTATCAGGTATTCCAAGAAAGACACGGTTTCCTGCCTAATCTGAGCATTATCGATTTGCTGTTCAATATGGGACCGGAGAGTTTATTGGTACTACAACAAAGTAATCAATAAGTTACTATTTTGAAAACTTCTGCAAAAACTCTGCTAAATTTTCTCCTTCTGCCAAATTTAATTTTTTGCGCAAACGATAACGACTAATCTCCACACCACGCAAAGAAATATTCAATAGTGGAGCTATCTCTTTAGAAAGCAAATTCATCTTTATATAAGCACAAAGCATTTTATCTTTATGGTTCAATTCCGGATAAGCCGCTTCTAACCTTTGAAAGAAATTATGATGTACCGTATCAAAAGTACTTTGAAAGGCTTGCAAGTCATCATCGTGCTCAATATTCGTCTCTATTTGTCCCAACAGTCGAAGTGCCTTACGACGCAATGAAACAAGATTTTCTTCACTGATAGAATGCGAAATGCCCAACACTTCTTTTTTGATTTCTAATAGCATTTCATTTTTCCGTACAATATTTAATGTACTACGAATTAATTCCTCAGACTTATATCGTAATTCAGACTGTAATTTTTCTTCTTTTAAAGAATTAATTTTCTGATCTTTTAAATCGCTCTCTTTTTTAAACTCTTGTTTTTGTCGATAAAGTTCAAATTCTTTTTGCATAAGCAAACGTTTCCGTCCGGCCACAAGTCTATGATAAACATAAAACAACGTTAGTATTATAAGACAAGCATACAATAAATAACTCCACCAAGTACGATACCAGGGCGGTAATATCTCAAAAGAAAAAGATGTTGTTACTGGTTCTTTCTGATCGATACTCGTACGAACATAAAATGTATACTTCCCTTCGGGCAAAGCTGCATATTCTTTAGTAGTACTTCCTCCGAATTGACTCCAAGGCTCAGAGAATGGTCCTTCCAATCTGCAAGAGTACAATAAAACAATAGATTTATCATAATTATTAGCACAATACTCTATACGAATAGAATTATGCTTATATGGAATCTTTAAATACTTATCATGGGGAAGATAATTATGCCCATATATTAAAGAATCTTCCACTCCTCGTAAATATACATATCTAATTTGTAAGTTCAACGGGTATTTTTTTATCCGTTCCTGTTTGAAATGTAATGAGGAAAATCCTTCTTCCATGCCAATTATTGCTTCATCTTCAGATATGACATTAATATCCTCAAAGTCTTCTATCAAACAATCTTTAAAATAAACTTCATTCCCATTACGATAGTATTGCTTTTGTCCGGAATCATATCGTAGTAACTTAAGTGCACCATCTACCGTATACCAAATATTCAGTAAGGAATCCTGCATAATATATGTATAGGCCGTCCTACCATCTAATTTATTCTCTAAAGAATCATATCTTTCTAAACAATCTCTTAGTTGATTATAACGAAAGAGCCCTTGACGAGATGCGATTACAATCTCGTGATTAATGGAATTTATACATACATTATCACCCGCAGGTAATTCTTCAAAGTTATAGCATTTTTCCTTTATAATAGAATCTCCATCTAGAGACAAAAGAATACGATGTAACCCGCCTTCTTTATTAGCAGTCCACAAAGCATTGGTCAACGGCTCTATATATAGACTTTTAGAAGAATACATACGCCCTGACACTTTTTTGTCAACCTGCCAGCGAGTACCAACTTTCTTTAATATATAAAATCCAGTATAGGTAGCCACTAATAGCTTATCTTTCAGCCGTAACGATTTCACCCACCATCCTCCACGTATATTGGGTATAATATAAAATTCATTATCATCTAATACTCCTAAAGAGTTACTTCCCGCACAGAATAACTTGTCATCATAGACAGATAATGAATAAATTTGCCCTACCATTCCCTCAAGAGGCTTTATTTCTTGCTCTTTATTCAGTCCTAAAGGATAATCTGCAATAAAAACACCTTGATTCGTTCCTAAATAAAGCTTATTTTTATATAAACATGAAGTATACCCACTTCCTATTGGCGTACTATTTTGAAAAGCAGGTGAATGTAAATGAACACAATCGATGCCGTTGTCTAATCCCAACCAAAGATTTTCTTCTCTATCAAAAAACAAAGAAAGTATAGCTTTATTTTGCAAACCGTTATGCGTAGAAATATGTTCGGTACTCCCTGTATCCAAATTCAATAATAACAAACCATTCTGAACTGTTCCCAATGCTAATAAAGGCCCTTTCATCGTAGCGCAGCGAAGCCGGTTTTTTTTCAAGAATTCATCTGCGGTCGAACGAAACGGAACAAATGTACCATTCTCATAGAGAAACAATCCATGCTGATTACTCACTAATAAGAGTTTATTTTGATAAGGGAATATGCCAACAATCCTTTTAGACATATTATTTATATATGATGTAGAATTCGGTAACTGCAACAATGTATCACCATTTAAAACTGACAATCCATTTCCAGCTACATAGAGACGTTTATCTACCAAAGCAGAATAAATTATGTCACGACAAGCTATTTGATGAAGACGTTCTTTCTCTAGATAAAAAATAGCATGATCTGACTGAAAATATATTCTATTGCCAGCAATATGTATATTCCATATATTACCTATCATATGCTTATCAATACTGTCTGAAAGACAAACATAATCTAAACGCCCCAATTTATTCGGAACAAAATAACCAAATTGTTGAAGGCCGCCTACATAAATACGTCCATCCTCTCCAGCTTTTACAGTACGCATCTTTGCATTGTGAATAGGGTAAACAGCCCAATTTACTCCATCAAACTCTAACAATCCTTTGTTGTTGGCAAAATACATCCAACCGGTTTTACTCTGCATTATCATCCAATTCTGAGAGGCTGCCTTATACGAATGACGGGCATAATTTGTAATCGTACGTTGCCAACTGGCTTTGGCCGGCAAGCACAATAGTAATAATATATAAAAAACATCAATCTCCTCATAATATTAGATTAGTCTTACTTCTACAGAGCAAAAATAATAATAAAGAAAGAGCTTATCAATAAAATAAAGTAAAAACATATAACCTACTCAAAAATCGGGAAGTCAGACGTATTATTTATTTTATATAAATCACTATTTATCAATAATATATAAAACACAAAAGAAAGTATTGATGTAGTTAATAACACCTTAAGAGAAATTTTTGATGTAGTAGCTCATCACACATCTATCACTATAGAGTCCTATTTTTGTTCCATGCAAATGCAAAATTTATAATTAATTAAATCTATGTATCATGAGAAAAAAAATCTTCTCCCGGGAAGTTATACAGCTACTGTCTCTATGCTGTATGTTTTTCCTTTTTAGTGCAGAAACCTTTGCTCAAAACAGCATTAGTATCAAAGGCAAGGTTATAGATGCAACAACTAATGAAAGTCTCATTGGTGTTTCTATCCAAGAGAAAGGAACTACTAATGGCGCCATCACTGATATGGATGGCAATTATTCATTGCGAGTAGCCAATGAATCTACTATTATCTTCTCTTATATTGGATACCAAACAGTAGAATTACCATCATCCGCTGCACAAGGGATCATTAAATTAAAAGAAGATAGTGAAACCTTGCAGGAAGTTGTTGTTGTAGGTTATGGTGTACAAAAGAAAGTCAATTTGTCTGGTTCCGTATCGGCCATTGACGGTGATCAGATTGCAGCCAAACCTTCTTCTGATGTTATGTCGGCCTTGCAAGGTGAAATGCCAGGAGTCGCTATCCTGCGTAATAGCGGTCAACCCGGTAGTGAATCATCCGGTATGCGTATCCGTGGTTTTTCTTCCGCCAATTCCACGTCGACATTAGTGTTAATTGATGGTGTAGAAGGAGATATGACTTTATTAAATCCTAATGATATTGAGTCCATTTCCGTTCTAAAGGATGCCGCTTCTTGCGCTATATATGGCGCCCGCGCAGCGGCTGGCGTTGTATTAATCACAACAAAAACAGGAGAAGAAGGAAAACCAAGAATCAGCTATAACGGCTATTTCGCTTTCAACACTCCTGGAAACATGCCAGAACGCTTGCCTGCTTGGGAAGAGCAATATTTCATTGACCAAAGTCGTATTGCCGCCAGTGGCGCGCCTGAATGGACTGCAGAAAAAGCATCATGGGTTGGAAATCCAAACTTCAATTACCGTCCACTGTCTAATGGACGTTGGGACTATTTTGATGCTTACAACTGGTTAGATGAAGGAACTAAAGATTTTACTACACAACAGAGCCATGCAGTATCTGTAAGCGGTGGTAGCAAAAATATCAAGTATATGTTATCAGCCAATTTTTTCACCAAAAATGGTTTACTAAAATATGGACCGGACAGCAGTGACCGCTATAATTTACATGCCAAAATAGATACACGCATTAACAAATACATAGATTTAGGTATTAATGTACAATACCAATCTAGAACAATAGAATCACCAGCTACCGGCGCCGATGATATATTTAAAATGTTATATGGTAATCGCGGACGTCAACCGGTCTATGTTCCCACTAACTATATCGATGTAATGGATGAAAGCGGTAGCATTTATAATGGAGATTTACACAAGAATCCAATTGACATTATGCAACATGGTGGCGGTAAAGATACGAAATATGAAGCGTTCATCGGTAAAGCTAATTTGACCATAAAAGATTTTATCAAAGGACTACGCATTAATCTAAGCGCATCTCGTAAGGCCGGCTATAGTTCAGAAGCTACGGTTAAACGTACGCTTTTGTGGTACGATAGAGTGCATGTCAAAGAACAACAAAAATACGAAACTAACAATTCTCTGAATAAGAAAAAAAGTTCTAACTATCATGATGTATTGGAAGCTACTGTAAACTATACTTTCGATTTGCAAGGCATACATAACTTCAACATCTTAGCAGGTACATCTTATGAAAATTATCGTAATGATGAAATGTCCGCAACAGCCAAAAACATGAATTCCAATGACTTTTTCTCTTTTAATGCTTATGATACTTCCATAGCGACAAATTCAGAACTGAGTGATAAAATAGAACCTTGGTCTATGATGTCTTATTTTGGACGAGTAAACTATAATTTTAAAGAGCGTTACCTCTTAGAGGCCAATGTCCGCTATGATGGCAGTTCGCGATTGGATCCCAGTAAGCGTTGGAGAGCATTCCCCTCTGTTTCGGCAGCTTGGCGTATGAATGAAGAATCATGGTTTAATTTAGACTTTATCAGTAATTTGAAAGTGCGTGCATCATGGGGACAGCTTGGTAACGGCGCTGTTTTAGGATTATACGACTATATGCCAATGTTAAAAGATGAAAGCTACATTGCCGAAAAAGCCTATTACCAAGAAAATCTTGCCGCAAAAGATAAAACTTGGGAAGTCATTGAAACAACGAACTTAGGTATTGATTTCGGTTTATTCAACAATCGTTTAAGCGGAAGTTTCGAATACTATTGGAAATACAACAACGACATGCTTTCTTCACTTCAATTACCCAGTCAAATTGGTATCGGTGTGCCCAAAATGAACGTAGGAAAATTGAAAACCTGGGGATGGGATTTCAACATCAGCTGGAAAGATAAAATTAAAGATATAAACTATCAAGTTTCATTCAATATCTCTGATAGCCAAAACAAATTGGTACAATATGACGGTGCAAGTACTATTAAAGCCGGTACTGTAGACCTGTTAGAAGGTTATGAGATGAATTCTTTATGGGGTTATGTCACTGATGGATACTGGACAAGCCGTGAAGAGTATCTACAATATAAAAAAGACCACCCTGGCTATAAATCATTCAATGATGGTAAGATTGCAGGCGGTGATGTCAAATATGTAGCACAAGGCAAGGCAGACCATGAAATCGGTGTAGGTGGCGCCACTCCAGAAGACCCGGGAGACTTGGTTTATTTAGGTAATACCAACGGGCGTTATCTATACGGACTAAATTTGGCGGCTCAATGGAAAGGATTTGATATTTCCGTAATGTTCCAAGGAGTAGGCAAACGTTCCGTTTTGTTAGAAGGTTCTGCCATATGTCCACTTTACAACACCGCTGACATGCCTTGGACAATTCATCGTGACTACTGGACTGAAGATAATCCAAACGCATACTGGCCACGCATATATAACAACAAAGGTAATGATTTCAACTATAAAGCCTCAGATAAATGGATCCAAAGCGGCGCTTATATCCGTTTAAAAAACATAACATTAGGATATACGATACCTGTATTCAAAAAATATATTAACCGGTTAAGGGTGTATGTAACAGGAGAAGATATATGGGAGCATAGCAATCTGCTTTCCATTTACGACCCGGAAGTAGGTAATACACCCGGAAGGGATGTCTATCCTTTCTTCCGTACCTGGACTGTCGGCTTAAATGTATCATTCTAAAACACAACAAATTATAGACATTAACATGAAAAAGATATTTATACTATTAGCAGGAATATTCTTGATGACAGGTTGTACACTGGATCGAGAACCGGAAACTGATTTAGCCGATTCCAATTTTTGGAAATCAGAAACTGATTTACGAGGCGCCTGTAATAAACTCTATATTGATTTACCCGGTTTTTCACACGATCAACGTTCGGAAGAATTAGAGGGAAAGAGCCAAAATGGGGTCTCTAGTGGAAATCGTAGCGTACCAGGAACAGCCAGTGATTGGAGTGATCCATACGAAAAGATTGCTGTTTGTAATAATATTATCGCAAAAGGTAAAAATGTACCTGTTGAGCAAACCATAAAAGACCGTTGGTTAGCAGAAGCATTTTTCTTTCGTGCCTACCACTATTTTGACTTAGTAAAGAAATACGGTGACGTACCTCTGATTTTAAAAGCCTTCGATACAACCAGCGATCCGGATATTAAACGCGGACGTGATCCACGTGAGACCGTAATACAACAATGTTATGAAGATTTAGACTTTGCACTCCAACATTTGCCGGAAATTGATGATATTCCTGAAGGTGACTGGGGACGTGTTTCGCAATCGGCAGCATTGGGCATGATTGTGCGTATCGGATTATATGAAGGTACCCACAAAAAATATCATCAAACTCCCGGTGGAGATTATAAAGCGCATTTACAGAAAGCAATCGATGCAGCCGAAGAAATGATTTATATCAGAAAAGACCATGAACTTTATCAAAACGGATTTGAAAAATTATTTTTGCACGATGGAGAAGGCCGTCAGAATAAAGAAAACATATTTGTAAAAGTATACGGCCCATTAGGAACTATCAACCACAATAACTCCCGTGAATTGGAAAGTACGGTTTCCATGACACGCAACATGTTGGATAATTTTCTTTATACAGATGGACTTCCACGGGAAAAATCACAAGTAAGACCTCTTACCGATATTAGCATTGATGATATCTTTATTAACCGCGACCCACGTCTTGCTATGACCATCTACCATGTAAATGAGAAAGCCTATAAAGGCCCCTATAAACCCTTTGAAACAAATAGCCAGAACCATCCTTTTGGCTATGCAATCAAAAAAGGGTTCATACTTGAAGAAGACCAAAGCAATAGCGGAAGCAATGATAAAATGATTATCCGGTATGCGGAAATCCTCATTTCCTATGCAGAAGCTCTTTACGAACGAGATGGAAGCATTAGTAATCCCAAATTAGACGACACTGTAAACTTACTCAGACAACGTGTAGGGTTTAATGTAGATCTGACCAATGAGTTTGTATTAGCACATCAATTAAACATGCTAGATGAGATTCGGCGGGAAAGAATGGTAGAGTTTATCGATGAAAATTTACACTACGATGATATTATTCGTTGGAAAACAGCAGAAAAAGTGCTTCCCGTAACCATCCTAGGTCTTGTATATAAACCAGGTGAAAGTACTAAAACCGAGGCTGAAATGGTAGGGAAAATAACAGAAGCCAACGGTATGTTCAAAGGCGAAAAGGTATATGATCAAAGTAATATCTACGTTCTGGAAGAAGCTGAGTCCAGAAGTTTTGATCCCGAACGTGATTACCTGTATCCCATTCCAAGTGAAGAGATAGCCTTATCCGGAAATAACATTAAACAAAATCCCAAGTGGGGCAATGCAAAAAATGACTAACTAAAAACGTTATCAGAATTATGAAAAAGATAATAACTTTATTCGTTTATACTGTTATTTGCAGTTTATTTATAAGTTGTGACGAAGAATGGAGCAATAATAATCCGGCAATGGAACATATTTACTATTACGGTTTGGGGAATGTACAATTTCCTGGTGGAAATGAACTTCAATACAATGTAAACCAGGGAGAAACAGTAGCTATTCCGACTTATTTTTTCAGTGCCTATTCGCGTTCTTATAGCCCAGTAGTAGCTTATTATACCTCACCTATTCCACAAGACGAAGGTAATACCATTCCTCAGTTAGTATGTGGAACCGATTACCAAGTAGTAGATAAAGATGGTAATGTGTTGTCTCCGGATAATAATGGCGGATACAGCATGACTTGGCCTAATGCCATAAAAGGTAGCCAGAATGTCTATATCAAAGCTTTAAATGGAACAAAAGGGGCTATTCGCGTGCTCACTTATGATCCTAATAAAGCAATTGACGCAACCGATGTTAGCTCTACGACTATTACCAAAACAAATGAATATGAAGTACGTGCATTTAGTGAAAACTACTATGTAACAGTCTATATAAAATAGTTTTGTAGGCCTTTTTTAAGATATAAAGATTGTACTTAGGGTTAGAGAGGCGGAAATTTATGATTCATCCTGATTTCCGTCTCTCTTTTTTAACCGAACAAATTAGATAACTTCTAGATGATTCTGCCCGACTGTTAGAACATACTTTTTAATGCACAAAATCATAGAAACGTACTAACTTTAAAACAAAAACAGCATGAGATTAAAAATAGAGCTATGGATAGTCGTTTTATTACTGTTGACTATCAAATTACAAGCACAATTCATTTGGAATACAGCACATCTTGAGAATGTAAAACAATCGTTACAAAATCCATTCTATGCAAGTGCTTATCAAGAATTAAAGTCTGAAGCTGATAAGTTATTGAACGTGCAACCTCTCTCCGTCATGATGAAAGAGAAAACGCCAGGAAGCGGAAACAAGCATGATTACATGAGCCAGGCACGTTATTATTGGCCCGATCCCTCTAAACCGGACGGCCTGCCATATATTAGCCGTGACGGAGTATCCAATCCCGAACTCGATAAATTGGATCGTAATCGTTTGGGAAGCACAGCCAGCCGTATCACGACCCTTTCATTGGCATGGTATTTTAGTGAAGATGAAAAATACGCGCAAAAAGCAACGGAACTGATCCGTGTATGGTTCTTCAACAAAGATACATACATGAATCCCAATTTGGAATACGCCCAAATGATACCCGGCCGTAATAACAACAAAGGACGCTGTTACGGTGTCATAGACACTTACTCTTTTGTAGAAATGCTGGATGCGGTAAAACTGCTGGAGCAATCCAAATCATTTACCTCAAAAGATGCTAAACGATTAAAAGTATGGTTTGGTAAATTGCTCCACTGGATACTAAACAGTCCGCAGGGACAAGAAGAAGCCAACCAAGCCAACAATCATAGTACAGCGCACGATGCTCAAGCTATCGCCTTCGCTCTATATTCGGGAAATATAAAAATAGCTACAGAAATTATCAATGCGATACCTGCAAGACGGATTTTTACTCAAATAGAACCAGATGGCCGGCAACCGCAAGAATTGCGACGTACTCTTGCCTTTGGATATTCTCAATACAACCTGACACACTTAATTGATATCTTCCTCATGGCACGGAAAATCAATATTCATATTGATAACGCTACCTCGGCAGATGGTCGTAATTTTTATAAAGCCATGGACTTCCTTGTACAATATGTAGGTAAAGACGTTAAAGAATGGCCTTACCAACAAATCAGCGAATGGGATTACAAACAGCAGGAATTCTGTAAAGACCTATATCGCTGCGCCGTTTATTTGAACCCGGAACGTCAAGATTATCTTCAGTTATATAATGCCAACCGCATCATTGATTGGAAAGATCGTTTCAACCTGCTTTATATGCAGCCTGACGAAGTGGATAATGCATATGCTTTCGCTTGTAAACAGCTCCACTTTGCTATAGAGTGCGCAAACAAAGCTAAAAAAGAGCAAGAGAATCAATGTAAAAAACGTGTAACACCACGTAGTATCAATAAAGACGGTTCGTTACGTATGATACATCCGCATGACTGGTGTTCAGGATTCTTTCCCGGCTCTCTATGGCAAATATATGCCTACACCCACGATGATTACTGGCGTCAGCAAGCCATCAGCTTCACCTGGCCTATAGAAGAATCCAAATGGCATAAGGGTACACACGATCTTGGTTTCATGATAAACAACAGCTTCGGAAAAGCTTGGGAACTGACCGGAGAACGTTCTTATAAAGACGTAGTACTACAAAGCGCTAAAACACTAATTACACGTTATAATCCAAAGGTAAAATGTATCCGTTCTTGGGATCATAACCGTGACAAATGGCAGTATCCTGTTATTATTGATAACTTAATGAATCTTGAGATGCTTTTCCGGGCAACACAAGAAACAGGAGACTCCATTTACCATCAGATAGCAGTAAATCATGCCAATACCACTATGAAGAATCATTTCCGCCCGGACTACTCTTCCTATCATGTAGTAGATTATGATTCTAAGACAGGTGCAGTCCGCGCCCGGCAAACTGCACAAGGTTTCTCTGACGACTCTTTCTGGAGCCGCGGACAAGGTTGGGGATTATATGGATATACCATGTGTTATCGCTTTACCAAAAACTCAGATTACCTGAAACAAGCACAACATATCGCAGACTTTTTCTTCGGACTTCCTAACCTACCGGAAGACCTGATTCCATATTGGGATATGAAAGCTCCTGATATACCCAACACACCAAGAGATGTATCGGCACCAGCCATTATGGCATCCGCCTTATATGAGCTTTCCACCTACGTATCCGCAAATGACAGCCGTCGATATAAAAAGCTTGCAAACAAAATAGTAGACAGCCTCAACAAAGATTACCAAGCTCAATCAGAAATGGCCTATGGATTCCTATTACTTCATTCTACCGGACATTATCCGGGAGGAGATGAAATCGATGTACCACTCTCCTATGCTGACTACTACTATTTGGAAGCACTGGCCAGAAAAAGAATGCTTGATACAAATCATATAAATTCTGATACACTTCCAATAGTAAAAGAATAATTAATTCCATATCTTTGCAACACAAACCAAAAGAAATGCGCATCCATATAATTAACTAAATACATAAATCATGAAAAACTTATTCGACATCAAAGACAAGGTAATCGTCCTGACAGGCGGTTGCGGTATTCTGGGAAGAAACATCGCGAACTATCTGGCCGAACAAGGAGCCAAAATCGTAGTTCTGGACCGTGTAGAAGAAGCGGGCAGGGAACTGGAAGCCGAACTTAACCAAAAGTCCGAAGCGCTGTTCCTCGTAACCGACGTACTGAACAAGGAAGTGCTGGAAGAAAACAAGAAAGCCATACTCGAACGTTTCGGCACCATCGACGTGCTGCTGAACGCCGCAGGCGGCAATATGCCGGGCGCCACCATCGCTCCGGACAAGACCGTGCTCGACCTGGATGTGGACGCATTCCGCAAAGTCGTAGACCTGAACCTCTTCGGTACGGTACTCCCCACCATGGTGTTCGTAGACGTCATGGCAAAGAACAAGAAGGGCGCCATCGTTAACTTCTGCTCCGAATCCGCTCTCCGTCCGCTGACGCGTGTGGTAGGTTACGGCTCCGCCAAGGCAGCCATCGGCAACTATACCCGCTATATGGCAACCGAGCTGGCAACCAAGTTCAGCCCTGAGCTCCGCGTGAACGCCATCGTTCCGGGATTCCTGCTTACCAACCAGAACCGTGCGCTCCTCACCAACCCTGACGGTTCGTATACAGACCGCGCAAAGACCATCATCGCGCACACACCGTGCGGACGCTTCGCGGAACCGGAAGAACTCTTCGGAACCATTCACTACCTCATCAGTGACGCTTCCAGCTTCGTGACCGGAGCGCTCTCGGTAGTGGACGGCGGTTTCGACGCCTTCTCAATCTGATAAAATCCGTCCCGCAAGACGATGCCTTTTGTCTTGCGGGATGAAATATTTCATCCCGTGAGGCGGAATTATTCATCCCACAAGACGGATATTTCCGTCCCGCAGGATAAATCCTCTCCCCCTCGGAAAGGAAACGGAGAACAAACATACAATCCATAAACTTATACCATTATTGCAATATGACACTTTGTGAACAAACCTGGCGCTGGTACGGTCCTAACGACCCGGTCAGCCTTTGGGACATCAAACAGGCCGGAGCCACCGGAATCGTGAACGCCCTGCACCACATCCCCAACGGTGAGGTGTGGACAGTGGAAGAAATCAACAAACGCAAGGAGATGATAGAAGCCGTAGGGCTTCGCTGGTCGGTTGTCGAAAGCGTACCCGTACACGAGCATATCAAGACACAGACAGGAGACTTCCAACGATATATAGACAACTACAAGGAAAGCCTGCGCAACCTCGGCAAATGCGGTGTGAACATCGTTACCTACAACTTCATGCCCGTGCTGGACTGGACACGTACCGACCTTGCCTACGAGCTGCCCGACGGAAGCCGCGCCCTGCGCTTCGAGCGTGCGGCCTTCATCGCCTTCGACCTCTTCCTGCTGAAACGTCCCGGCGCGGAAGCCGATTATACGGATGAGGAAAAGGCCAAGGCCAAAGCCCGCTTCGAGCGGATGACGGAAGATGACAAGCAGCTGCTTGTACGCAACATGATTGCCGGCCTGCCCGGTTCGGAAGAGAGCTTCACCCTGGAGCAGTTCCAGAAAGAACTCGACCGCTACAAGGACATCACACCCGAAAAGCTGCGCGCCAACCTGATTTACTTCCTCAGTGAAATCTGCCCCGTCGCTGACGAGGCCGGTGTCGAGCTGGTTATCCATCCGGACGACCCGCCCTGCTCAATTCTGGGTCTGCCGCGTATCATGAGCTGCGGAGCCGACTTCCAGGCTCTGATCGATGCCGTTCCTAACAAGAGCAACGGTCTGTGCCTGTGCACGGGTTCTTTGGGCGTAAGCAGCGCCAATGACTGCGCCGCCCTGATGGAGCGGTTTGGCGACCGTATCAACTTTGTGCACCTGCGCAGCACGCAACGCGATGCGGAAGGCAACTTCTACGAAGCCAACCATCTGGAAGGCAACGTCGATATGTACCACGTGATGAAGGCTTTCCTCGAACTGCAGCAACGCCGTAAAGTCTCCATCCCGATGCGTCCCGACCACGGGCATCAGATGGTGGACGATTTGAAGAAGAAAACCAATCCGGGCTACTCCTGCATCGGTCGTCTGAGAGGACTGGCGGAACTGAGAGGACTGGAAATGGGAATTGCCAAATCATTGTTTGAATAAGGACACTCTTAAAGGACACTTGTCCAAAGAGGAAGTACCAACACTCTAATTGACATATCATTCTGTCATTCTGAAGAGAGTGAAGAATCTCTTCTCCTTAACATATAAGAGAGGAGATTCTTCATCGCAAGCTCCTCTGAATGGCAGAATTCTTTTTTTACAGCCTGATATTCCCATATTGAAAAATTCTTTCCTATATTTGTGCCCTAACCCCCAAAACAGATTTGTTATGAAAAACTTAGCACTCCAACGAGTTGCCGCAGTAGATGTATTCCGCGCACTCACCATGTTCCTCATGCTCTTTGTAAACGACATTCCCGGATTGAAGAATGTCCCCCACTGGCTGATGCACGCCGATATCAATGAAGACATGCTGGGATTTTCCGATACCATCTTCCCGGCTTTCCTGTTCTGCATGGGCATGTCGGTATCTTTTGCCATACAGAACCGTTATAAAAAGGGTGATACTACCACACAGGTCATCGCGCATATATTCTGGCGTACGGTAGCGCTCATCGCCATGGGACTGTTTTCGCTTAACAGCGGCGGCATCGAAGGCGGCCTTTCCCATTCCTGGTTTACTATCCTTATGATAATCGGTTTCTTCCTGACATGGGGAGTATATCCCAAAGCCGAAGGTACAAAAAAAGCCCTTTTCACCGTAATGAAAGTGGCAGGCGTGGTATTGCTCGCAGCTTTGGTTATTTATAAAGACCTCAACGGAAAACCGTTCCATACGGGCTGGTGGGGAATCCTCGGTCTTATCGGTTGGACGTATGCCGTATGTGCCGGCATCTACCTGTTTACCCGCGAGAGCCTGCGTAAAAACGCGATTGCATGGTTTGCAGTGATAGCACTCGCCGTAATCAGCCATTCCGGCCTTATCCCGGAAGAGTACGGCAGCCGTATCCTGCTGCTTCCTTTCATTCCCAGTGACTGGACGCTGCATGCATTCGGAATGTCGGGATTACTGACCTCCTTACTCATGCAACGCTACGCCGATCGCGAACACCCCGGCAAATTCATCGGTATGCTCTGCATTCTCGGCGTCGGCATGCTCATCCTTGCACTGGTTTCGCATCCATACTGGATTATCTCCAAGATACAGGCTACCCCGTCCTGGCTGTTTTATTGCCTTGCCGCTTTCTTCCCGTTATTCGGCTTCTTCTATTGGCTGACCGACGTAAAGGGCAATACAAGCCGGTTCGATATAATCAAACCCGCAGGAACGGCAACGCTCACTTGCTACATTCTTCCCTATATATGGTACTCCGTTCAGCAATTAGCAGGCTGGACTTATCCGGAAGTATTGGGAAGCGGCGTACCGGGACTGCTCAAATCGCTTGTCTTCTCCATCGTCATCGTACAGTTGACCGGACTGCTGGTGAAAGGCAAGATAAAACTGAAAGTTTAAAGTACTCATCGCTATGCTGAAAATTCAAACTCCCAACGGTGAAAACAGAGTTTTGCTACATTCCTGTTGCGCTCCCTGTTCCTCTGCCATCATAGAATGCATGTTGGCAAACGGCATCCGCCCGACTGTGTTTTACTGTAATCCCAACATCTATCCGCAAGAGGAGTATGAAATAAGAAAACAGGAAGCCATTCGCTTTGTAACGTCTCAAAACCTCGATTTCATCGATGCAGATTACGACTACACCCATTGGCGGAACACAATGCTGGGACTGGAAGACGAACCGGAACGCGGCGGCCGTTGCCTGAAATGCTTTACATTACGCCTGACGGAAACGGCACGCTATGCTTCCGAACACGGCTTCTCTGTCTTTACCACTACCCTCGCGTCTTCGCGCTGGAAGAGCCTCGACCAAATAAACGAAGCGGGAAAACGGGCAGCCGCCCTTTATCCCGGTACAATCTTTTGGGAGCAGAACTGGCGGAAAGGCGGATTGCAAGACCGCCGCAACCAGCTCCTCAAAGAGTATGATTTCTATAACCAACTGTACTGCGGTTGCGAATTCAGCAGGAAGCGGTTGGAACAACCTAAAGAGAATAAGCGGGAATAAGGCATTTTTAGCAAAGGAGCATTCCAAAAACAAGTAGCCGAACCACCAATCCTAATTCGTTCAACAGTTGTCATCCTTTCGTTAGACGGCTGTCTAACGAAAGGATGACAACTGTTGAACGAACGGGAAACATCCGTCTGACGAATTAAATTCAATAAGGGCCCGGCTTAACAATCCCCGCCTCAATACCTAAGTTCAGCGGCTGAGAAGGCTGTCAATCGTAAACAAGAGTCGATAAGTAGTCCTCTGCAAACATCTCGTTCGCCACTTCCAACAGAATCTCGGGAGTAAGTTGCTCGATACGCCGGAACACAGCTCCGGCCGTTTCATATTTATTGTAATGCAGGAAGGTCTTCGCCATGCCGAGGGCATTATTCTCGTTATTGTCCGAAGCCACGCCTATCTGGCCGATAAGCTGCTTTTTGGCGGCCGCAAGCTGGGAAGAAGTCATCCGGGTATCACGCAGGCGTTTCAGTTCTTTATACACAAGGCGGGTACAGAGCGCCGCGTCCTCAGGATCGCAGCCGAAATAAATGCAGAAAGTTCCGGTATCGGTGTAGGAAGTCAGGTTGGACTCTACATTATAGACCAAACCGCGCCGTTCGCGCAAGGCCACATTCAACCGGCTGTTCATGCCCGGACCGCCGAGAATGTTGTTCAGCAGGTAGAGCGCCGTACGTTTGTCTTCGTAGGCATTGTATCCCCGGCTGCCTATCATGACGTGCGCCTGGTGGGTATCTTTATGCAAAACCAGATTTTTCGGAACATACAAAGGCGGAGGCGTACGACGGGTATCGACAGCCACAGCCGGAATGTCAGCCAACAGTTTCTCCGCCCAGCGCACCACTTGCCTGAAATCCATATTACCCAACACAAAGAACACCATATTGCCGGGATGATAAAAGCGGGAAGTAAAGGCGGCCGCATCTTCGCTGCGGAATTTCTTCAGCTGCTCCGGATTACCGAGAATATTGCGTCCCAGAGGGTGTCCGCGAAAGATTAAATCTTCAAAATCATCAAAAATCAGTTCCGAAGGATTGTCCTCATACGACTGGATTTCGTCTATAATGACCTCTGTCTCCTTCTCAATCTCCCGTTGCGGAAACGTGGAGTGGAACACGATATCCGTCAGCAGCTCGAAAGCGCGTCCGAAGTGTTCGGTAAGGAACGCGGAATAAATTACGGTTTCTTCCTTATTGGTATAAGCGTTCAAATCGCCGCCCACATTCTCCATGCGGTTCAGAATATGCCACGCTTTACGCTTCTTGGTGCCTTTAAAAATAAGATGCTCCACAAAATGCGCCATGCCCTGCTCGTTTTCGAGTTCATCGCGCGTTCCGGCATCTACCGCAAAACCACAATAAGCCACCTTCGACAAAGACGGTTCGTGGATGATGCGCAGGCCGTTCGGCAATGTATGCAGATGATAGCGAGGCTGTATTTCTTCTGTTAAATTCTTCATTCTTACGTTACAAACAATTTGCGGGCACAAAAATACAATAAAACTTATTGCCGTTTATGGAAAATTACGGATATTTGCGGACTTATAATTCATAAATCAAAATTGAAACAATGATAGCATCCATTCAAGAGCTTTTGCAGAAAGAAGCGCAAGCCGTATTGAATATCCCCGTAACGGACGCATACGAAAAAGCGGTAGAACTCATCGTAGAACAAGTACACCGCAAAAAAGGGAAACTGGTAACTTCCGGCATGGGCAAGGCAGGGCAAATAGCTATGAATATTGCTACTACCTTTTGTTCGACCGGCATTCCCTCCGTCTTTCTGCATCCCAGCGAGGCACAACACGGAGACTTGGGTATTCTGCAGGAAAACGACCTGTTGCTGCTCATTTCCAATTCGGGCAAGACGCGCGAAATTGTCGAGTTGACACAATTGGCGCACAACCTGAATCCCCGGCTGAAGTTTATCGTTATTACGGGCAATCCGGACAGTCCGCTGGCGCAGGAATCGGATGTATGCCTCAGCACGGGAAGCCCTAAGGAGGTCTGCACACTGGGCATGACTCCTACCACTTCCACAACGGTAATGACCGTTATAGGCGATATTCTGGTCGTGCAGACCATGCAGAGAACCGGATTTACCATTGAAGACTACTCCAAGCGCCATCACGGCGGTTACCTCGGAGAAAAATCAAGATCATTATGCGTAAAGTAATCGGCATCGGAGAAACGATATTGGACGTCATTTTCCGTAATGAGCAACCTTCGGCTGCCGTTCCGGGCGGTTCCGTATTCAATGGAATCGTTTCATTGAGCCGTACCGGCGTTCCCGTCTGTTTCATCAGTGAGACAGGCAACGACCATGTGGGCGATATCATTCTCCGGTTCATGCGCGACAATCATATTTCCACAGACCACGTCAACGTATTTCCCGACGGGAAATCTCCCGTATCGCTCGCTTTCCTGAATGATAACAGCGACGCTGAATATATTTTCTATAAGAATTATCCCAAACAACGGCTGGATGTCATCTACCCCGAACTGGAAGAAGACGATATCGTCGTCATCGGTTCTTACTACGCGTTGAATCCGGTGCTGCGCGAGAAAGTGTTGGAGTTGCTCGACCGGGCACGCGAAAAGAAAGCCATCGTTTATTACGATCCCAATTTCCGTTCTTCCCACAAGGAAGAAGCTATAAAGCTGGCGCCGACCATCATTGAAAATCTGGAATACGCCGACATTGTACGCGGTTCGCAGGAAGACTTCTTCTATATGTACAATTTGCGCGACGCGGACAAAATATACAGGGACAAGATAAAATTCTATTGTCCCAATTTTCTGTGTACGGCAGGAGCGGAAAAGATAACGCTCCGCACCGCTTCCGTCTCCAAAGAATACGACATACCGCCGCTGAAAGCCGTGAGTACCATCGGAGCGGGTGACAACTTCAATGCGGGCATCATCTACGGCTTGCTGAAATATGACGTCCGTTACGACGACTTGAACACGGTCAGCGAAACCGGGTGGGACAAGATTATCCGTTACGGTATGGAATTCGCCGCGGAAGTCTGCAAAAGTTACAGTAATTCGGTGTCGCGCGAGTTTGCGGAGAGATATAAGTATTGACGGTTCTCTCCGATCCGTACCTAAAAATAAATTATCATTTAAAAATTATAAAAGCTTCCTGCACGCTGTATAATCTGCGGCGAAAAACTATATATTTGCTGTAAACGACATTTAGAGAGTTTACGAATTATGTACAAGAATCTGTTGAACTTGCTTGCGCTGGCAGTGTTGCTCCCTTCTTGCGGCGGCACAGCTCCACATATATCCGTTGTATGCGAAGAAAACAACGTGGGGAACTGTATCGTTAAGTGGGAAATGGCTCCCCTCATCAAAGGAAATGTGAAAGTATATGCTTCGACCGATCCTGATTTCATACCGGAAGACACTCCCGTGGCCGTAGCCGATATCTCGGACTTGAAAATGACCATCATCACAAACGACCCTACCAAACGTTACTATTACACCCTTTTGTTCGGAGATAAATATCGTGTAAAGATTGCCACGCGCAACGTCAATATCCCCGGTATACAGAACTTCCGCGATTTAGGCGGTTATCCTTCCTACCCCGGCAAAAAACAGATGCGCTGGGGAATGATTTACCGCTCGGCGGAGATAGACAGCCTTGAATATTGCTCACGTAGGGAACTCAAGAATCTCGGAATCAAAACACTTATCGACTTGCGGACTCCTTCGGAGATAGGCAGACAGTCCCCGCTGCAGAAAGGATTCAATGTCGTGCATATTCCGCTTGCTACCGGAGACATGGAAGATATACTGCAAGGAATACGGGAAGAAAAGATAAAATGCGATACCGTCTATCGTATGGTGGAACGGATGAACCGTACATTGATAGACAAATATACCAAAGAATACCGGCAGATATTCGATATTTTATTGGATAAAACCAACTATCCCGTAGTTATCCACTGCTCTTCGGGTAAAGGACGTACAGGTATCGTCTCCGCACTGGTACTCGCCGCACTGGGTGTCAACGAGGACATAATCATGGAAGATTACCGGCTGAGCAATGACTATTTCAACATTCCGAGAGCCTCGAAATACGCCTATCGACTGCCTACGCGCTCGCAGGAAGCCATCACTACCCTGTTCTCGGCGCGTGAAGACTTCCTGAATGCCGCCAAAGACGAGGCGGAGCGGAAATACGGCGACATGGATACTTATCTGCAAAAAGGCATCGGACTGAGCAAGGACGAAATAAAGAGGCTACGGAGTATTTTGCTCAGTGATTAGTGATTAATCGCCAAAAAACTCTTATCTTTGCACCGAATGCGAAGATAAGCTGCGCCTCGGCATAAAAAATAAACAAGTTTATTTTATTCTGCTCCCGGCTTGCATTATCTTTGCACCGAAATATAAAGATATACAAAGATTTAATGAAGACATTTGAAGAGCTCGGTGTGTCGCCGGAGATACGCCGCGCCATTGAAGAAATGGGATATGCGTGTCCCATGCCGGTACAAGAGGAAGTAATCCCTTACCTTTTGGGAGAAAATAATGATGTAGTAGCACTGGCACAAACAGGAACAGGAAAGACCGCGGCGTTCGGTCTGCCGCTTATACAGCAAATTAACGTTAACAACAGAATTCCCCAATCACTCATTCTTTGCCCTACCCGCGAACTTTGTTTGCAGATTGCGGGCGACTTGAATGATTATTCCAAATACATCGACGGCCTGCGGGTACTGCCCGTATACGGAGGTTCATCCATCGAGAGCCAGATACGCGCCCTGAAACGGGGAGTACATATCATCGTAGCCACTCCCGGACGCCTGCTCGACCTTATGGAGCGCAAAACCGTCTCCCTCTCCACCATACAGAATGTAGTTATGGACGAAGCGGACGAGATGCTGAACATGGGATTCACGGACAGCATCAACGCCATTCTGGCAGACGTGCCCCAAGAGCGCAACACGCTGCTGTTTTCCGCTACCATGAGCCCTGAAATAGCACGTATCTCCAAAAAATACCTGCACAACGCCAAGGAAATCACCATCGGACGCAAGAATGAAGGCACAAACAACGTGAAACACGTGGTTTTCACCGTTCATGCCAAAGATAAATACGCCGCTCTGAAACGTATCGTGGATTATTACCCGCAGATATACGGTATCATTTTCTGCCGTACCCGTAAGGAAACACAGGAAATCGCCGACAAACTGATGCAGGAAGGTTACAACGCCGACGCTTTGCACGGCGAACTGAGCCAGGCGCAACGCGATGCCGTCATGCAGAAGTTCCGCATACGCAATCTGCAACTGTTGGTAGCCACCGATGTAGCAGCACGCGGCTTGGACGTTGACGACCTTACCCATGTCATCAATTACGGCCTGCCCGATGATACGGAAAGCTACACGCACCGCAGCGGACGTACGGGACGCGCCGGAAAAACAGGTACATCCATCGCCATCATCAACCTGCGTGAAAAAGGCAAGATGCGTGAAATAGAACGCATTATCGGCAAGAAATTCATTCAGGGAGAAATGCCTACCGGCAAGCAAATCTGTGAGAAGCAGCTTTTGAAGGTTATTGACGAACTTGAGAAAGTAAAAGTAAATGAGGATGAAATCTGTGATTTCATGCCCGACATTTACCGCAAACTGGACTGGTTGAGTAAAGAAGACCTGATTAAACGCATGGTTTCTCTCGAATTCAACCGTTTCCTGGACTACTATCGCGACCGTGAGGAAATAGAGATCGCCACCGGCAGCGAACGCAGCGCAAAAAGCGGCGAACGCGGTAGCAGCGCCCGTCAGGCAGCGCCGGGCTTTAAACGCCTGTTCATCAATCTCGGCAAAATGGACAATTTCTTCCCGAATGAGCTGATCAGTCTTCTCAACAGCAATACCCGCGGACGCGTCGAACTGGGGCGTATCGACCTGATGCAAAAGTTCTCTTTCTTCGAAGTGGAGGAAAAGGAAGCCGGCAACGTGGTGAAAGCCTTGAACCGTGCCAACTGGAACGGCCGTAAGGTTTCCGTAGAAATTGCGGGAGAGGAAGGAAAGGACGCTCCCAAGGGAAAACGCAGAGCCGAAGGCGGCAACTATGGCAAAAAGGAGTTTGACGGCAAAAAACGCGGCTATAAGGATGACCGCCGCAGCGAACCTGCCGGCAAGCGCAAGGACAAAGCCGAATATGCAGCTACCGACAAGAAGAGAAAGGACAAACCCAGTCGCGAAGAGCGCGGGTACACCAAGGCGCGCGGCAAAAAAGACGATTGGAAACAGTTCTTCCAGGGTAATAACGAGTTTAAGGATTCAGAACCCGACTTCAGCGAAGAAGGCTGGGCAAGGCGGACACCCAAAAAGAAATAGATAAGCGGCGTGAATAAGGTCAACGGTTTTTTATACGGGCTGTTATCTTCCGCGAGCTTCGGATTGATTCCGTTGTTCACGATTCCTGCCATGCAGCAAGGAATGGGTTTCTGGTCTATCCTGCTATACCGCTTTCTTTTTGCCATGCTGGCATTGGCGGGCATATTGCTGCTCGACAAGCAATCTTTCCGCATCCGCCGTAAAGAGATATTGCCGCTTCTGTTGCTGGCGTGCCTTTACGACAGTTCCGCCGTTTTCCTCTTTTGGGGATATCAGTTCATGTCGAGCGGTGTGGCCACCACCCTTCATTTCATGTATCCGGTGCTGACCACGCTCATCATGATGATTTTCTTCCATGAGAAAAAGTCTTTGTGGCGCATGGCGGCTATCGCGCTTGCGGTAGCCGGTGTATTCTTCCTGTCCGGCGGAGATAGTACGGGAAGTGTCACCGGGCTCGGCATATTCATTGTTTTGCTTTCTGCGTTGGGATATGCGCTGTACCTGGTAACGGTAAGCCAACTGAAGAATCTTGAAATGAAAGGGCTTAAAATGACTTTTTACGTCTTTTTATTCGGCGGTATCCTGCTGTTCATAGGGACAGAAGCTTCCGGCATAGGATTACAGGCCATTCCGGACCGCACCACATTAGGCAATCTGGTGATGCTGGCATTGGTGCCTACCGTAATATCCAATCTTGCACTGGTACGCGCCATCAAAAACATAGGCTCCACACTGACATCCGTATTGGGGGCCATGGAGCCTGTAACGGCGGTATGCGTCGGCATTACCATTTTCGGAGAGCCGCTTACCCGAAGCATAGCACTGGGTATTCTGCTCATTATCTCAGCCGTAACCGTCATTATTCTGAAAAGGTGATAAGTGACAGAGCGATAAAATGGTAAAATTATAGGGTGATAAAGCAATGTGTCATCACCTTATCACCCTATCGTCTTATTACTTTTTATCTCTTATTTCGCACAGCTCTTAGTGCTGAAAGCAACGAGCATCCAAACCATTTTTTCCTGCTCTTTCAAGTAACCGGTCATTAAGTCGGCAGTGGCATCATCACCGGCTTCATTGGCCAGTTCAATCACTTTTCTTTCTTCACCGATAAGATAGCCGTAAGTTTCGAGGATATGGTCAACAGCCTCACCGCCACAAGTAATACCGGAGATTTCCTTCACCTTGGCAACCTTGAGATATTCGCTGAATTTGTTTTCGGGCGTACCGCCTAACATCAGGATACGTTCTGCGATTTCGTCCACTTTCTCCGCGGCATCATTGTACATATCTTCAAATTTGCCGTGCAACACGAAGAATCCATGTCCTTTAATATCCCAATGGAAACCGCGTAAGTTGGTGTAATGTACCTGGAAGTCCGCCAATAACCGATGTAATGCCGATACTACGTCAGCAACCTTATTTTCATTCAAATGTAAGTAATCTAAAGTCTTCATAATCTTTCTATTTTAAAAGTTCATACTATTTTTCTTTGTTTCCGTTGCAAAGATAAGCGGCAAATAAATGCTTGTCAAACAGATAATTTCTATCTTTGCATAGAACGATTCTATATATAACATTCAAAAGCCCTGTTTACCATGACTTTACAACAACTGGAATATATACTCGCCGTCAATCAGTTCCGTCATTTCGCCAAAGCCGCCGAATATTGCCGGGTTACACAGCCCACCTTGAGCGCCATGATTCAAAAGCTGGAAGAAGAGCTGGACACTAAGATTTTTGACCGCAGCCAGCAACCTGTATGCCCTACTCCCATCGGCGTTCACATCATAGAACAAGCTCAGAATGTGTTAGTTCAGACAAATCGCATAAAAAACATCATAGAAGAAGAAAAACATTCACTCTGCGGAGTTTTCAAACTGGGCATCCTTCCCACCATAGCTCCCTACCTATTGCCGCGCTTCTTTCCACAACTAATGAAAAAATATCCGCAGCTCGACATCAGAGTGGTCGAGATGAAGACAAACGATATCAAAAAGGCGCTGCAAACGGGAGATATAGATGCCGGAATCGTAGCCGGCCTGGCGGGAATGGAAGAATTCCAACAAACACCGCTATTCTACGAGCAGTTCTACACTTATATTGCGCGGGAGAACCGCCTTTTCAGCAATGAAGTAATACGGACTTCCGATTTAACGGGAGAACAGCTTTGGCTGCTGGATGAGGGACACTGCTTTCGCGACCAGTTGGAGCGTTTCTGCCAGCTGAAGGCAGCCCGTGCCAGTCAGTTAGCCTATCATCTGGGCAGCATGGAAACCTTTATGCGCATGGTAGAAAGCGGTAAGGGCATCACTTTCATTCCCGAATTGGCTGTCTTGCAACTGGACGGCACGCAAAAAGAACTGGTACGCCCTTTTGCCATTCCCTGTCCTACCCGGCAAATTATCATGCTGACCAACCGTAGTTTTATCCGTAACACGCTTTTAAAAACGATTACCCAAGAGATAACAGCCGCAGTACCTAAAGAAATGCTCTCCCTGAAAGCCACCCAGGTACTCGTATAGATTTTGTCTATCGGCTCATAAAACTTTTCAATCGGATTTTTTGTTCTACCGGAGAAAAATGCTATATTTTTGCATCCGTAAAACAAAAAACCAAACCTTTTAAAAAGTATGATTATGGAACCGATTATCAACTCCCAACTCCCTGAATTCAAAGTTCAGGCTTTCCAAAACGGAAGTTTCAAAACAGTGACTAACGAAGATGTAAAAGGCAAATGGGCCATTTTCTTCTTCTATCCGGCAGACTTTACGTTTGTATGTCCTACCGAACTGGTAGATATTGCAGAAAAATACGACCAATTCCAAGCCATGGGTGTAGAGGTTTATTCTGTAAGCACAGACTCTCACTTTGTACATAAAGCGTGGCACGATGCTTCCGAAAGCATCCGCAAGATTAAATATCCGATGTTGGCAGACCCGACAGGTACATTGAGCCGTGCATTCGGTGTGATGATTGAAGAAGAAGGTATGGCTTATCGCGGTACATTCCTCGTAAATCCCGAAGGAAAAATCAAGATTGCCGAAATTCAGGACAACAACATCGGACGTAATGCGGATGAACTGCTTCGTAAAGTGGAAGCTGCGCAATTCGTAGCCACTCACGACGGTGAAGTCTGTCCGGCCAAATGGAAGAAAGGCGGTGCAACGCTGAAGCCAAGCATCGATTTAGTCGGTAAGATTTAATCGTACCCCCATACGATAGACATTGCCATATAAAGACTATCTCTATTTCTTCCTTGCAAAAGTAAAAGAAATGAGATAGTCTTTTTTATACTCCAACATTTAAAACCCGCATTATCATGTTAGAAGCAAATATATTAGACCAAGTGCGGAGCATTTTCCAGCCATTGGAAGCCCGCTATACTTTTCACATCACTTGTAACCCGGAACATGAGCAGGCCGGTGAAATGATTGATTTTCTGAATGACATAGCGAGTTGTTCCGACAAGCTGTCCTGTGAGGTGACCGAAACCGACGAGCCCAAACTGGAGTTTACGCTCCTGAAAGAGGAAAAGGAAACCGGGATAAGATTCCGTGCCATTCCGGGTGGACATGAGTTCAGCTCTCTTCTTCTTGCCGTACTAAACGCCGATGGAAAGGGCAAAAATCTTCCGGATGAAGGTATCAGCCGACGCATCAAGGCCTTGCAGGGACCAATCTGTCTGCAAACCTATGTATCGCTGACCTGTACCAACTGTCCGGACATCGTGCAGGCACTCAATGTCGTAGCGCTGCTGAATCCCCATATCACCCATGATACAATAGACGGAGCCGTCTTTCAGGAAGAAGCGGATACGCTGAAAATACAAGCCATACCGTCCGTTTACGCCAATGGGAAACCGCTTCATGTGGGACGCGGCTCTTTAGGGGAACTACTGAAAAAGCTGGAAGATACTTTCGGAAGCCTGCCGCAAGATAATGCAGCGCCCACCTTAAGGGAGTTCGATACGCTGGTCTTGGGCGGAGGTCCCGCCGGAGTTTCAGCAGCCATTTATTCCGCCCGCAAAGGATTGCGCGTAGCCATTATCGCCGAGAGAATAGGCGGACAGGTAAAAGAAACCGTAGGCATCGAGAATCTTATCTCCGTACCTCAGACAACAGGTTCACAGCTTGCCGATGCACTCAGGACGCATATGGGACATTATCCGATAGAGATTTTTGAAGACCGGAAAATTGAGAAAGCAGAACTTCAAGGTAAAAAGAAAAAGGTTTTCTCCGGTGGCGGAGAAACGTTCACAGCTCCTGCGGTAATCATTGCCACAGGCGCAAGCTGGCGCAAACTGAATGTAGAGGGGGAAGCCGAATACATCGGACGCGGTGTAGCCTTTTGTCCGCATTGTGACGGTCCTTTCTACCAAGGTAAGCATGTAGCCGTCATAGGCGGCGGAAACTCCGGCATAGAGGCCGCTATCGACCTGGCGGGAATCTGCAGAAAAGTTACCGTTTTCGAGTTTGCCGATACGCTAAAAGCCGACCAGGTGTTGCAGGAAAAAGCCGGAAGTCTTCCCAACGTGGAGATATTCACTTCTTCACAGACTACCCAGGTATTAGGCGACGGAGAGAAAGTAACCGGCATCCGCGTTAAAGACCGCGTCACCGACGAAGAACGAGACTATCCTTTGGACGGCATCTTCGTACAAATCGGTCTGGCAGCCAACAGCGCACCTTTCCGGGACACATTGGAAACGACGCCGATCGGTGAAATCAAGACAGACTCGTTCTGCCGTACTGCACTCCCGGGTGTTTATGCAGCCGGAGACGTGTCCGACGTACCCTACAAACAGATTGTCATAGCCATGGGTGAAGGAGCCAAAGCGGCATTGTCCGCCTTTGACGACCGTATCAGGGGGATAGCATAACCGGCTATTTCCCGGAAGCTATTTTCAGCTCCCGTATCAAATTTCCGGCTTTACCGTATTTCTCTATCATGAACAAGATGTAGCGTACATCGACTCCGATGCAACGCTGCATCTTCGGTTCATAGAGTATATCACTGCTCATCGCTTCCCAATTGCCGTCAAAAGCCAGTCCGAGAAGTTCGCCTTTCGCATTGAACATGGCGCTTCCCGAATTTCCGCCGGTTATATCGTTATTGGAGATAAAGCAAACATTCATTTCTCCCTTTTCATCGGCATATCTGCCAAAATCACGATTGGAGAGCAAAGAAAGAAGTTCCGGCTGCACCTCAAAATCCACATCGCCCGCATGGGCCTTCGCCTTTTCAAGAATACCTTTGGTCGTTGTATAATAATCGTATTCAGCACCGTCAAACGGAGTATATCCACATACCGTACCGAAACTTAAACGCATGGTAGAATTGGCGTCCGGATAGAAATTACGGGACGAATACATTCTACGTACGGCAGCATTCAGCAAACGTTCATTACGGGCAATATTCATGGAGGGCTCTCTCGTCTGCATGTTGATTTCAAACATCTTGCCAATCAAGTCGATACCCAGGCTTATGGCAGGGTCGTCATAGATGTGATACGTGGTATCCCGTTCCAAAAAGCGTTTTAATCCGCGAGGGGTAGTCAATTCCGAAGCGGCGTACAGACTATCTACATAAGCCTTGTCATTACCGCCGTACCGGGTGGCAATCGTACCGTAAAACTCCGGTAAATAGGTGGAATCTACTTTGGAACGATATTCTTTCAGCATAGCCGTAAAAACCTCCTTGTCTATTTCCAAATCCAGATTGGCATATTTTTCCACAATCGCTTTCAGATTGGCTACAACTGTTTTCTGTTCCCCTTCGAAATCAAAATTCAAAATGGATAACGCCAATTGTACCAGCTCGGGACCATTCAGGAAAGATTCGGCAAAATAAGCCAGTGCATGATTGGCTTCACGGGCATTTTTATAGTCCAGTTCCAAATCAGGAAACAACCGCAACAGTTTCTCACGCTCTTCAGGCGTCTGTTGTATCCAACGGCGCAGTTCCTGCTCCATTGCACGTTTCTTTTCCAAAATATGCAGTTTCCGGATAGCCCGGTTCACTCCGATGCTGTTCTTCCAATAATTGGAACTCTCGTCATATTTGGAAGCATACTTTATGCGGATACTGTCTCTCCTATCCATTTCGCGTTTCCAAATAGCCTGCTTGATGCCCCGGACATCTATTTGCGCCTGATTATCATTATTCATCATCTCTTCGATACCAAACGAAGAGAGATAACGCTCCGTTCTGCCCGGATAGCCCAATGTCATGCAGAAAGAACCTTCTTTATATCCGTCCAGAGAAATCGGTGCTACGTATTCGGGATGATAAGGGACATTTTCCGGCGAATAATCCGCCGGGCGGTTATTCTTATCGGCATAGATACGAAATACGCAGAAATCGCCCGTATGACGGGGCCATACCCAATTATCCGTGTCCCAACCGAATTTACCTACCGAAGAAGGCGGCGCAAACACCAGCCGGACATCGTTATAGTCGCGATAAGTGGATAACCAGAATTCGTTGCCGCCATAGTACGCATCTACGATTCCTACCAGAGTAGAGTCTTTATGCGCCACTTCTTCACTGATGGCAAACATCACCGAATCCACCGCACCAGCACGTTCCGATTCGGTCATCTCAGGCTTTACCGCACCAAGCACCCGCTTCGTAACATCTTCCGTCCGCAACAAAAAACGAACATAAAGTTCCGGATTCGGCAATTCCTCGCTGCGGTTATGCGCAACAAAGCCGTCTTTCAGATAATCATGCTCCACAGAAGAATGTTGCTGGACACAGCTGAAACCGCAATGATGATTCGTAAATACCAATCCGTCTTCCGACACGACCACTCCCGAACAAAAACCGCCGAAACTGACTACGGCATCCTTCAACGAGGGACGTTTGGAACTGTACAGCTTATCCGCCGGCATTTGCAAACCGAGCTCTTTCATCGTACGGCGTGTCTGCTTATTCAGATTACCCAACATCCACATGCCCTCATCTGCCTGTACAGCCAATGTGAGAAAGCAACAAACGGTTATAATTACGAATCTCAATCTCATTTTATTCTTTACTTTATTATTTTTGCAGTCTGTCATTCAGTTATCCGGATATTATTCGGCAATCAGCCTCAACTGCTTGGAACCGGTGCGCGCTTTCAGCCATTCGGTTATTTTCTCCTTTTCATGAGTATCCGGATGCCTGCCGAATCTCAAGACAGCAAGTGTAACGGTATCTATCCGTACCGAATCGACCGTCAGTTCAAGCGCATGAGAAATAGAAACCGACTTAACGGAAGGATAAAGCACCTTCAACTCAGGGATAATCTTCTTACCCAATTCATCGTATTTCCGGTACTGTTCCAGATTTTTTTCCAGCGAAGATATTTGTTGTTTCTGCTCCACCAGACGTTGTTCGCTGTTCTTATAGAAATCTTCCATCACCATGGCGCGGATAGAAGAAATGTCTACCGCCTCGTTATTCATACCTTGAAGCACAACCAGTTTGGTGTTTTCCAACTTATACTCTTTCATTTTACTACGGGCTATGGCAATAGAAGCTTCCGGCACTTCCTGACCTATCAAGACCACGCGTATCTCATGATGCTTACCTTCATGGTGGATTTTCTTATCCAATACCTGTGTATTCTCAAAGGCAAGCTGTTCGTTGACAAAACGGTTGGCTGCGCTTTCAAAGAAAGTGTCCTGAATAATCCCTACCGTAAGGTACACAGCGGGACACATCGTAAGAACGGCTATCAGCACAATATATTTCCGTACCTTCTTTTCACGGTTCTTGTCTACAAACTCTTTGCGCTGGAAGTGCATTACCCGTACGCCGATAAAAGTAGCCAAACTGATAAATACGGAGTTAATGAAATAAAGGTAGAATGCACCGAGGAAATAAATCAGGTTACCCGTTGCCAGCCCATAACCTGCCGTACACAGCGGCGGCATCAACGCCGTAGCAATGGCAACACCCGGAATTACATTGCCCTTCTCTTTTGTGGAGAGCGCCACTACCCCCGCAAGACCACCCATTAATGCGATGAATACGTCATAAATCGTAGGTGAAGTACGCGCCAGCAACTCCGACTGCCCTTCGGCAACAGGGCTGACCAAGAAGAAGACGGTAGCTGTGGTGACACTGAACAGCGTAGTTATCAAGAAGCTTTTCAGTGAGCGTTTCATCAGTTCGAAGTCATTCAGACCGACTGAAAGTCCCACACCCATGATAGGTCCCATCAACGGCGAGATAAGCATCGCACCGATAATTACAGCGGTAGAATTGACATTCAGACCGAGTGAAGCCATAAAGATGGCAAATATCAGAATCCACAAATTGGCTCCCTTAAATTCAACACCCTTACGGATGGAATCCACCGTTTCGAGTTCGTTGTCTTTATCTTTGCGTAAATCGAGATACTCTTTCAGAAAGTTCTTGATGGCGAATGTGTTTCTGTTAGGATTGACCGGCCGTTCCATAAGATAAATTTATTTTCGGATAAAACGATTGATAACAGGTATTTGATTAAGCGGTAAATCACGCTTTACAATATAAGCTATAAACACACATAATAACAGCGTACGGAACGCCATACGCAGGTAAATATTTTCAATAGCCACATATTCCGCAGCTACATAAAGCGCCGCAGCCAACAACACGTAACGCCCTATCGACTTTAAATCATATTGAATAGGGTACTTCTTCTGACCGACAAAATAAGAGAGCAGCATTGCGACACCGTAGCCCGTAAACCCTGCCCATGCACAAGCCATATAACTGAACCTCGGAATTAAAAGGATATTCATCACCACCAAAATCGTGCAACCTATCAAGGAGAAATAAGCCCCCCAACGCGTTTCATCAATCAGCTTATACCAGAAAGAGAGATTAAAATAAATTCCCATAAAGATTTCCGCAGCCATTACGATAGGCACAACACGTAAACCGGGCCAATAGTCACGCCCGATAATGTGCCGGAGAATATCCAGATAGAACATCACCGACAGAAAAGCGACCAGCGTAAAGATAATAAAGAACTTCATGGCTTGCGCATACACCTGCTTATTATCTTTATCACGACTTTTACCGAACACAAAAGGCTCGTAGGCATAACGGAAAGCCTGTGTCAGCATCGCCATCACCATTGCAATCTTACTGGCGGCTCCATAAATACCGAGCTGTACGGTGGCTTCCGCCTCGTCAGGATACACAAAAGGAAAGATAATCTTGTCCGCCACCTGATTCAGAATACCCGCAATGCCCAACACCAGCAGCGGCAAGCTGTAAGCAAGCATCCGCCGCAACAGCTTTTTGTCCAGCACATAAGCGAAGCCACGCAATTCGGGTATCATGCAAAGCATAATGGTAGAGGTGCATACAAGGTTGAAAAGGAAAGCATATGCTACATCATCGCCTTTCATCCAGACATAATAAATCAAGTTCAAGGCTATGTTCAGGAAAATGAACAACAGCTTGAGCGCCGCAAACTTAATGGGACGTTTCTTATAACGCAAATAAGCGAAAGGAATACTTTGAATGGCATCCATTGCCACTACAATCATCATCATTCCCACATACCAGGGATGTTCTCCGTACTCCAGCCAGTTGGCGATAGGTTGGAGAAACAACAGCCCCAGAGCAAGGAATGTCAGCGCACCGATACCCACACTGAGTAAGGTAGTGGAATACACGCGCATCGGGTCATCTTCTCCTTTATTGGCAAAGCGGAAAAAGCCCGTTTCCATACCGCACGTCAGCAGCACCAGCAACAAAGCCACCCATGCATAAATATTCGTCACGACTCCATAGCCTCCCGACTGCGCAGACAAGGCCATAGTATATACGGGTACTAACAAGTAGTTAAGGAAACGCCCCACAATACTGCTCAACCCATAAATGGCAGTTTCTTTTGCCAATGATTTTAATCCAGCCACGTTATTCTTTATTTTATGGCAAGCGGTGCATTACGGAAAAACCCGGATGAACTACTTGTCATTTATAAACAACTTTAAACGGAAGTACCTGAAATACCGCTCCGGCAGCATTCACCAATTCCAGTTTATATTCTATCACATGTCCTTCACCCGCCTCTGCCAGCTCATCAAGTACTGTTGGTGGAAGCAGCTCGTTCAGGTAGATTTCACCCCTATTCAACCGAAAAAAGCGTACCTGTTTGTCGGTATCCACCACTGCCAGCCCGGAAGGATTGTACTTACTCAATATACTGCCATAATATTCTTCACGAGCCTTTGTTTCCATACGTGCAGACTTATAATTCAGCACGTATCCATCGGGAGCCACAAGTTCTTTGCTCTTATCGAGTATCAGCTCTGTATAAGTAAAGTCGTAGATATCTGTTCCTGTCGGCTCCAATTCTTCATCTGTGGAAAAAAGCCAGAATCTTCTATGTTTCAATATATCGGATACGGTTATCGTAGCGCTGCTTTTCAGCAGCTTCACTTTTACGTGGTTATCGTCATATGTAATACTGCATGTCCCCTCATTTAAGGCTTTGACAATATACGCTCCGTTACTTTCCAATACATCAAATTCAAACTCTTTGCCATTGACAAATACACTTTCTTCGGTTACCGAAATTACCAAATCTTTCAAGTTCGATAAATCTACCGGATAAGACTCCCGGCACTCTGCCAACTCTTGTTCCGTTATTCTCTTGTAAGTGACATATCCGTAAACCTTGATTCCATCTGCACGTACACCCAGATACTCCACAGCTTTCAGTAAATCCTTGTCCACAGACAATATCTGCCATATCATGTGCTGATTATTAACAACCACGCGATTCGCATCGATATACTTATATGCGGAAGTTCTGAATCCGTTGACAGGATAGGCGTCCACATGCATGAAAGTCTTAAGCGAGGCCGCACTCTCGAAATAATAATAAGAAGGGCCTGCCCCGTCCAAACCGGCATAGTATTCCTCTTTCAGGCATTCGCCATTTTCCTTTATTTCATGAGTACTTACATGCTTCCAACCGTAGCCTACCACAGTTTCCTCAAAACTCTCTTGGGAAATGGCGCTTACGGACGGGTAATAGCATGTCCCGTCTTCACCGAACTTAAATACAGGATATTCATTATCGTCCCCACAGGATGAACAGACAACCAGTCCCAAAAGCATCCCCAATACTCTCCAAATCCTAACGTTCGCCATATATAATATATCAATTACCTAAGAAACGTAAATATCTTAGCTTTCTTTCTCACTCATTATCAAATAACGTCTTTTGGCTGCTGTAAAGGCTGCGCCCCAAATGTTTATAGGCCAGTTCCGTTACTTCACGGCCACGAGGAGTACGCTTCAGGAAACCTTCCTTTATCAGGAACGGTTCATAAACCTCTTCGATGGTGCCTGCATCTTCACCCAAAGCCGTAGCAATAGTCGTCAGGCCTACCGGACCGCCTTTGAATTTATCGATAATCGTACAAAGTATCTTATTGTCTATCTCATCCAAACCATACTTGTCAATGTTGAGCGCCTCGAGCGCAAAATTAGCGATTTCCGTATCGATACTGCCCGAACCTTTCACTTGCGCAAAGTCTCTTACACGACTCAGCAAAGCATTGGCAATACGCGGCGTACCCCGACTTCGGCCTGCGATTTCCGAAGCAGCCCTTGTGGAACAGGGTACGTCCAATATGTTTGCCGAACGGCGGATGATGCCGCCCAACACATCATCGTCATAATATTCCAAATGAAGATTGATACCGAAACGGGCACGTAGCGGAGCTGTCAGCAAACCGCTACGAGTGGTAGCGCCCACCAAAGTAAACGGATTCAAATCAATCTGTATGCTTCGTGCCGACGGACCTTTATCTATCATGATATCAATACGGTAATCTTCCATAGCCGAGTACAGATACTCTTCCACTACGGGGCTCAGCCGATGTATTTCATCAATGAAAAGCACATCGTTCGGTTCCAGACTGGTGAGGACACCCGCCAAATCGCCCGGCTTGTCGAGTACCGGACCGGAAGTAATCTTGAAACCCACCCCCAACTCGTTGGCTATAATGTTGGAAAGCGTAGTTTTTCCCAATCCGGGAGGGCCATGCAGCAATACATGATCCAAGGCTTCTCCTCTGAGACGGGCGGCCTTCACGAAAATACGCAAATTATCAACGACCTTATCCTGTCCGCTGAAATCCTCAAAGTTCAGAGGGCGGAGAGCATTCTCAAAGTCACGCTCTTTGCTGGTCAGCTGATGCTCGCGTATGTTAAAATCTTCTTGTTCCATTCAAAATCAGTATATATAGCGACAAAGATAAAGAAATCTTTCAACGTTTCATAAACTCCTTCCTTTCTTCTTCCGGGAATTTCTCTATGGCATAGCGCAACATCGTACGTGGCATCACCTTACAATGTTTCTCGAGAAACTGCACCAGCAAGTCCTTATCTCTCTTTCCCATTTCACGTAGCATCCAACCTACCGCTTTCCTCATCAAATCGTGCGGATGATACAACAACCGCTCCGAAAGGGCCAGAATGTCGGCAAAATCACCGTTCTTAATAAGCGTGTAAGTAGAAACCACCGCAATACGTTGCTCCCAAAGCAATCCACTGTCCGCCAAGCGATAAAGGTCTTCTCGGGATTTATCTTTCAGATATTCCCCCACAATGCCCGGGGCAGACAAGTCTACCAAATCCCAATTATTGATACGGTCCGTCTGCGACAGATAGAAATCATAAATAAGTTTTCTGTCCTTGTCATCGCCTTTCCTGAAGCGTTCTACCAACATCAGCAAAGCGCAAAGCCGACACTCGTGCCACTGACTTTGCAACAGCTCCGCCATCACATCAAAAGGAGCGTCCTTGTATTGCTTTGCCAACGTACGGGTATTCGGAACCACTACACCCAGAAATTTATCCCCCTCACCGTACTGTCCCTTTCCCGTCTTGAAAAAACGGGGAAGATATTCTCTTTTCACCGGATCGGCATACGCCTCCAATTCTCTCCGGATATCTGCAACAGTAACCGCTACTTCTTCCGTTGAAATCGGATTATTTTGCAATGCATCTTCCGATAGGATTTTCCTTTTTCTCATTACTCTACCTTTGATTTACATGTACTTGAATTGCTTTGCCAACGGACAAAAATACGACAAATCTATAGAAACTATGAAAAGTTATCTTTAATTTTGCAACAGATACGCTTAGTTATTAAAAACGGAACAATATGCATAAAGTGTCTTTAGGAACCGCCTGCCTCCTTTTTTCCATACTGTCTTTGCATGCGCAATCCCCGCTTGAAAAAGGATTGCAAAGCATCAACCGTACTTCCGCAGAAGCAATCGTGGAATTTCTGGCCGATGATGAACTGCAAGGACGTGAAGCAGGTATGCACGGTTCGCGAGTGGCGGCCCGCTATATCGTATCCCGTCTGAAGCAAGACGGCATCCGCCCTTTGGATGAAAACGGCTATTACCAGTCTTTTGAGGCATGCAGCAAGGAAAGACAACAACGCGGGTGCTGGCAGGTACACCCCGACTCCGTTGCAAACCTCAAGCAAGGCACACACCGTTCGTTGAAAATGAATAATGTGCTGGCTTACATTCCCGGCAGACGCAGCGATGAATATGTCATTATAGGCGCTCACTTCGACCACTTAGGTGTGGACGAAACGTTGGCTAATGACAAGATATATAACGGTGCAGACGATAATGCCTCCGGGGTTTCCGCCGTATTACAGATAGCACATGCGTTTATCCTCAGCGGACAAAAGCCACTGAGAAACGTCATCTTTGCTTTTTGGGACGGAGAAGAAAAGGGATTGCTCGGCTCAAAATATTTCGTACAGCATTGTCCGTTCCTTAAACAGGTAAAGAGCTATCTCAACTTCGACATGATAGGACGTAACAACAAGCCCGAACGACCGCAGCATGTGGTCTACTTCTACACAGCCGCCCATCCCGCTTTCGGCGATTGGCTTAAACAGGATATCGCCCGTTACAACTTGCAACTGCAGCCCGACTACCGTTCTTGGGACAATCCTGTGAGCGGAAGTGACAATGCCTCGCTCGCCCTGTCCGGCATTCCTATTATCTGGTATCATACCGACGGTCATCCCGACTATCATCAGCCATCGGACCATGCCGCATCGCTAAACTGGGAGAAAATTGTAGAAATAACCAAGGCATCCTTCCTCAATGCATGGAATCTTGCCAACGAAAGTAACTATTAACATTTAAGAAAAAAGGGTAAGGACACATGGTTTTAAATTACATCTGGGTAGCATTTTTCGTAGTCGCTTTCATTGTAGCACTCTGCAAGCTCCTGTTCATGGGAGATACGGATATATTTACGGAACTTGTCAACTCTACATTCGCCTCCTCCAAGACAGCATTCGAAATATCGTTGGGACTGACCGGTATTCTGTCCTTATGGCTGGGTATCATGAAAATCGGTGAAAACAGCGGTATGATAAACGCGCTTTCACGCTGGTTGAGCCCTGTGTTCTGCCGTCTTTTTCCGGAAATACCCAAAGGGCACCCTGCCATGGGTTCTATCTTCATGAATCTTTCCGCCAACATGCTGGGATTGGACAACGCCGCCACTCCCATGGGATTGAAAGCCATGAAAGAACTTCAAGAACTGAATCCGAAGAAAGACACCGCTACCAACCCGATGATTATGTTTCTTGTAATGAACACGTCCGGACTGATACTGATACCCGTCAGCATCATGATGTACCGCTCGCAAATGGGCGCCGCACAGCCTACGGACATTTTCATTCCCACACTGATTACGACCGCTATCTCTACTATTGTCGGTGTAGCCGCCGTCAGCATTGCACAACGGATAAACCTACTGAACAAACCTATTCTTATTCTGATCGGTTGCATCAGTCTGTTCTTTTCCGGACTTATTTACTTATTTACCCAAATAAGCCGCGAAGAAATGGGGATTTACTCCACGCTGGTTGCCAACATCATACTCTTTTCCATCATCCTTCTTTTTATCTTGTGGGGATTATGGAAGAAGATTAATGTGTACGACGCTTTTATAGAAGGAGCCAAAGAAGGATTTACAACCGCCATACGTATCATCCCCTATCTGGTAGCTTTCCTCGTTGGAATCGCCGTTTTCCGTACTTCGGGGGCAATGGATATAATAGTAAACGGCATCGGTTACGTCGTCGGATTATTCGGAGCGGATACCAGCTTTGTAGGTGCGCTGCCTACCGCATTGATGAAATCATTAAGCGGCAGCGGAGCCAACGGATTGATGATCGACACAATGAAACAATACGGCGCCGATTCTTTTGTCGGCCGTATGAGTTGCGTGGCACGCGGCGCTTCGGATACTACTTTCTACATCCTTGCCGTTTATTTCGGCAGTGTAGGTATCACAAAAACCCGTAATGCTGTTACCTGCGGCCTGATAGCGGACTTTTCCGGTATCATTGCCGCTATTATCATCAGTTATATGTTCTTCTTTTAAAAACAGGAAATTGAAAAGGGGCACAAAGATACAGGGAAGAAAATTGAAAAAAGCGAAGGAGTTTTTCCGTATCTCGATATCTTTGCAGTTCTGTATTCAATATAAATAAATGCAACAATATGATAAGTTATCAGACAGACGGTGTTGAAATGCCCGCAATCAAGAAACGTGAAACTACGGAATGGATTAAAGCCGTGGCCGCCACTTATGAAAAAAGAGTCGGTGAAATCGCCTATATCTTCTGCTCGGACGAGAAAATCCTTGAAGTAAACCGCCGGTATCTCCAACACGATTATTACACGGACATCATCACCTTTGACTATTGCGAAGGTAATCGCCTGAGCGGTGATCTTTTTATCAGCCTCGACACGGTACGTACCAATGCCGAACAGTTTGCCGGCAATGATTATGAACGGGAACTATATCGTGTCATTATTCACGGCATCCTGCACCTATGCGGCATCAATGATAAAGGTCCGGGAGAGCGGGAGATTATGGAAGCAGCCGAAAACAAAGCGCTCGCTATGCGATAAAGGATAAGAAGCAAAATATAACACATTATTAATCAATAAATTAAACCTAATACAAATAATATATTTCTAACACTTTTCGAGTAAAAAGTGTTAGAAATACAACCAGTATATTAGCATTAATAAGTAAAAATGCACTGCTATCTTACAAAAAGCTCCATACTTCCTTAATATTACATCCAAAATAAACATAATACCCCTTCTTTCAATTCATTGTTTTATCCTATACATAATCCTCCTTTATTATATTCTTTAAAAGGAAGAGAGGTTCTATAAGCTGCGAGTCTGCATTACGCACAAGGAATACGGAAGATTTCAAAGGAAGTATTTCCTAAGAATTCACAAGGAAAAGAGGGAAATTGCGGCTACAAAATAACTTTTTAGTACCTTTGCAAGGTTTTAAAAGAGATTGAACGAATGGAGTTTAAGTATGACGTTATTGTAATCGGCGCCGGGCATGCCGGCTGTGAAGCCGCTGCCGCTGCCGCAAATCTGGGCTCAAAGACCTGTCTTATCACAATGGACATGAATAAGATAGGCCAAATGAGTTGTAACCCTGCCGTCGGCGGCATTGCCAAAGGACAGATTGTACGCGAAATAGACGCTTTAGGCGGATATATGGGATTGGTTACCGATAAAACAGCTATCCAGTTCCGCATATTAAACCGTTCCAAAGGCCCTGCCATGTGGAGCCCGCGTGCTCAATGCGACCGTAACAAATTCATTTGGGCATGGCGTGAAATCCTGGAGAATACTCCCAACCTGCACATCTGGCAAGACACCGTATGCGAAATTCTCGTTGAAAACGGTGAGGTAGTTGGGCTCACCACCCTTTGGGGAGTAACTTTCCGCGCCAAATGCGTTGTACTGACTGCCGGAACTTTCCTGAACGGATTGATGCACGTAGGACACACCATGCTTCCGGGTGGGCGTATGGCAGAACCCGCATCATATCAACTGACCGAATCCATCGCCCGACATGGCATCACATACGGACGAATGAAAACGGGAACTCCCGTACGCATCGACGGACGGAGCGTACACTACGAAGATATGGACATTCAAGACGGGGAAAACGACTTCCACAAGTTCTCCTTTATGAACAACGGCGTACGCCATTTGAAGCAACTCCCATGCTGGACTTGTTTTACCAACGAGGAAGCGCATCGTATCCTTCGTGAAGGATTGCCGGACTCTCCCCTTTTCAACGGACAGATTCAAAGTATAGGCCCCCGTTATTGCCCCAGCATAGAAACCAAAATCGTAACCTTCCCCGACAAAGAACAGCACCAGCTTTTCCTGGAACCGGAAGGTGAAACGACACAGGAACTTTACCTGAACGGCTTTTCTTCTTCCTTGCCGATGAACATACAGATTGAAGCGCTGAAAAAGATTCCCGCATTCCGCGATCTCGTTATTTACCGTCCCGGCTACGCCATAGAATATGACTTCTTCGACCCTACACAACTAAAACACACGTTGGAAACGAAGAAAATCAAAAACCTTTTCTTTGCCGGACAAGTAAACGGAACGACCGGTTATGAAGAAGCAGCCGGACAAGGAATCATTGCGGGTATCAACGCACATATCAACTGTCATGGCGGCGAACCTTTTACACTTGCACGCGACGAAGCATATATAGGCGTATTAATCGACGATTTGGTAACCAAAGGCGTTGACGAACCTTACCGCATGTTTACTTCACGTGCGGAATATCGCATCCTTCTCCGTATGGATGATGCCGATATGAGACTTACCGAAAGAGCCTGGAAACTGGGGCTTGCCCAAAAAGACCGCTACGAATTATTAAGAAGTAAACGTGAAGCCGTTACAAACATTATAGAGTTTACCCGGAATTATTCGATGAAACCGACACTAATAAACCCGGTATTGGAACAACTCGGTACTACTCCACTCCGTCAGGGATGCAAATTGATAGACCTAATAAATCGTCCGCAAGTAACTTTGGAAAATATGGCAGAGCATGTCAGCGCTTTCCGTCGGGAACTGGATAAAATTACGGACAGAAAAGATGAAATTATCGAAGCGGCAGAAATACTTATAAAGTACGAGGGCTACATCGGACGTGAACGAATCATAGCAGATAAGCTGGCACGATTGGAAAGTATAAAAATTAAAGGGAAGTTTGATTATAATTCCATTCAATCCCTTTCCACCGAAGCCCGACAGAAGTTAGTTAAGATTGACCCGGAGACAATAGCCCAAGCAAGCCGAATTCCGGGAGTATCGCCGAGTGACATCAACGTACTGCTGGTACTTTGCGGGAGATAAGCGCTAACGTTCCACGTGAAACAAAGAATTCAATAAACGTATTAAATAAATTGATTATGAGCAAAGAAACACTTGCCAAGAGCATTCGGGAAATTCCCGACTTTCCAATCCCCGGAATTTTATTCTACGACGTAACTACACTGTTTAAAAACCCGTCTGCACTGCAAGAACTTTCGGATACCTTGTATGAAATGTACAAGGATAAAGGAATAACCAAAGTAGTAGGTATAGAATCCAGAGGCTTTATCATGGGGCCCATTCTTGCTACCCGTTTAGGTGCCGGATTCGTTCCCATGCGTAAACCCGGAAAACTACCGGCAGAAACAATCGAGGAAAGCTACGATAAAGAATACGGCAAAGATACGGTACAGATACACAAAGATGCTATCGAACCGGATGATGTCGTATTATTGCATGACGACCTCCTGGCTACAGGTGGAACCATGGAAGCAGCCTGCAAATTGGTGAAAAAGATGAATCCTCAAAAGATATACGTAAACTTCATTATTGAATTGAAAGACTTACATGGAAAAGACTTATTCAGTAAAGATGTAAATGTAGAATCCGTATTGACTCTGTAAAAGGATAGGGTGATAAAGAGGTAAAATGGCAACCACCGCGTCGCTGCATCCGCCCCCTTTATCACCTTACCACTTTATCACCTTATCATCTTTTGTTATCAATGGAAGAGCTAAAAACAAATAATTATCTGAAAGGCATCGTTCTGAACCTTCCCGAAAGCCCCGGTATTTATCAATATCTGAACGCCGAGGGCACGATTATATATGTAGGGAAAGCGAAAAACTTAAAACGCCGGGTATCTTCCTATTTCAACAGAGAACATGAACCGGGAAAAACGCGTGTATTGGTTAGCAAGATTGCAGATATCCGGTATATCGTGGTCAATACGGAAGAGGATGCTTTGCTCCTGGAAAACAATCTTATCAAGAAATACAAACCTCGCTATAATGTATTGCTGAAAGATGATAAGACCTATCCGTCTATCTGCGTGCAGAACGAGTACTTCCCCCGCGTATTCAAAACACGAAGAATTATACGTAACGGTTCTTCCTACTATGGCCCATACAGCCATATACCATCCATGTATGCAGTACTCGATCTTATTAAACATTTGTACCCGTTACGCACCTGCAACCTGAATCTTTCTCCCGAAAACATTCGGGCCGGGAAATTCAATGTATGTCTGGAATACCACATCAAAAACTGTGCAGGACCATGTATAGGCAAGCAAAATCAGGAAGAGTACCTTAAAAACATCGCTGAAATAAAAGAAATACTCAAAGGCAACACTCAAGAAATAGAGCGAATGCTATATCAGCAGATGCAGGAACTTGCCGCGGAAATGAAGTTTGAGGAGGCACAGAAAATCAAAGAGAAATACCTGTTATTAGAGAACTACCGCTCTAAGTCAGAGGTGGTAAGCAACGTATTGCACAATATTGACGTATTCTCCATTGAAGAAGACAATGACGAAAAATCCGCATTCATCAACTATCTGCATATTACAAACGGAGCGATCAACCAAGCTTTCACTTTCGAATACAAGAAACGGCTGAACGAAACAAAAGAGGAGCTTCTTTCATTGGGTATTATTGAGATGCGCGAACGGTATAAGAGCCTTTCCCGCGAAATCATCGTACCTTTTGAGTTGGATATGGAACTTAAAGATGTCACCTTTACCATCCCGCAACGCGGTGACAAGAAAAAGCTGCTCGAGCTTTCCATCCTTAATGTAAAACAATACAAAGCCGACCGTTTGAAACAAGCGGAAAAGCTGAATCCGGAACAACGCACAGTACGCCTTTTAAAAGAAATTCAGCAGGAATTGCACCTCGACAGGTTGCCTATGCAGATAGAGTGCTTTGATAACTCCAACATTCAAGGTTCTGATCCTGTTGCGGCATGCGTTGTCTTTATTAAAGGAAAGCCGTCTAAAAAAGACTATCGGAAGTATAATATCAAGACTGTGGAAGGGCCCGACGACTATGCGTCCATGAAAGAGGTTGTCAAACGGCGTTATCAGCGTGCTATCGAAGAGAACTCCCCTCTACCCGACCTTCTTATCACCGACGGAGGAAAAGGGCAAATGAGCGCCGTAAAAGAGATTATTGATGAGTTGAACCTTGATATCCCTATTGCCGGACTTGCCAAAGACGGGAAGCATCGCACATCGGAACTGCTGTACGGTTTCCCGCCGCAGACAATCGGACTCAAACAAAATTCTCCCCTTTTCCGCCTGCTGACACAGATACAGGACGAAGTACACAGATTTGCCATTACTTTCCATCGCGACAAGCGCAGCAAACGGCAGGTAGCTTCGGCCTTAGACGAGATAAAAGGGATCGGAGACAAAACCAAGAATGCCCTGCTAAAGGAATTCAAGAGTGTAAAACGCATCAAAGAAGCACCGGCGGAGGCGATTATCAAGGTAGTTGGCGAAGCAAAAGCAAAAATCATAAAGGAGTATTTCACAGGTAAATAGTCTTTCAACACAAATTCCGGTCTTATACCGTGACAATCACGAATTTATTCGTAACTTTGCAACCCGCAAAATTAATTTTTTAGAACTAAAACATGAGAGTAGTTATACAACGTACCGGACATGCGTCTGTCACCATCAACGGAACTTGTAAGTCTGCCATTCAAAAAGGATTTATGATACTGGTAGGCATAGAAGAAACGGACGACAAGGAGGATATCGACTGGTTGTGTAAAAAGATTGTCAACCTGCGTGTCTTTGACGACGAGAATGGCGTTATGAATAAATCCATACTCGACATCAACGGTGACATACTGGTAATCAGCCAGTTCACGCTGCATGCATCGACCAAGAAAGGTAATCGTCCCTCTTATATCCGGGCGGCGAAACCGGAAATTTCTGTTCCGTTGTACGAACAATTTTGCAAAGAATTGAGTTTAGCATTAGGTAAAGAAATAGGTACCGGTGAATTTGGAGCCGATATGAAAGTAGAATTATTGAACGATGGCCCTGTGACCATCTGTATGGATACAAAAAACAAGGAATAATGACATTAAAAGAAGCACAACAAGAGGTAGATTTCTGGATCAAGAAATATGGAGTACGTTACTTTAGCGAGCTCACCAATATGGCCATATTGACCGAAGAAGTAGGTGAATTGGCACGAGTTATGGCACGCAAATATGGCGACCAGTCTTTCAAGAAAGGAGAAGAAGACAACGTTGAAGAAGAAATTGCAGACGTCCTTTGGGTACTTCTCTGCATTGCAAATCAGACCGGGGTTGATATCACCGAGGCCTTTGCACGCAGCATAGAGAAGAAGACCAAACGCGACCAAACAAGACATATCAATAACCCTAAATTATCTGACCATGGAGAATAATGAATCCACCCAGAGCAAGTATGATGCCGCCTTGGCGAAGTACAACACCAATCTGAACGATGCGGAAATAGCTGCGGAAGTAGCTAAAATAATCGCAGAGAAAGTGCCTGCCAACAACACTCCGGAAGTAAAAAAATTCCTGTTCAACTGCATCGACCTTACCACTCTCAACAGTATGGACAGCGATGAAAGCGTTATGAAGTTTACTCAGAAAGTAAACCGGTTTGACGAAGAATTTCCCGATTTGAAGAACGTGGCGGCTATTTGTGTATATCCCAACTTTGCGGAAGTAGTAAAAGATACGTTGGAAGTGGAGGATGTAAAAATAGCCTGCGTATCGGCAGGTTTCCCCTCTTCACAGACTTTTATAGAAGTAAAGGTAGCTGAAACAGCCATGGCAATCATGGAAGGAGCCGATGAAATAGATATCGTAATTTCCATAGGAAAGTTCCTCAGCGGAGATTATGAAAGCATGTGTGATGAAATACAAGAGCTGAAAGCTACCTGTAAGGAGCATCACTTGAAAGTAATCCTGGAAACCGGAGCTTTGAAAACGGCAGCCAACATCAAGAAAGCCTCTATCCTATCCATGTATGCAGGAGCCGATTTCATCAAAACTTCTACCGGAAAACAGCAGCCCGCCGCCACTCCGGAAGCAGCATACGTCATGTGTCAGGCTATCAAGGAATACCATGCGCTGACGGGTAATAAGATAGGTTTCAAACCGGCAGGTGGTATCAACTGCGTAAACGACGCATTAATTTATTATACCATTGTAAAAGAAGTGCTGGGTGAGGAATGGCTGAATAACGAACTGTTCCGCCTGGGTACAAGCCGTTTGGCAAATCTTCTACTCTCGGAAATCAAAGGCGAGGAAATGAAGTTCTTTTAAGAACCGCCACCAAATAAAAAGATTAGTTTCTCATCCTGTCATTCTTCGCTCCGCTTTGAATGGCAGGATGAAATTATTTTTCACGTTCCACTACATAATCCAGATAACAGACAAGCGCTTTCTTGACATCCGTATCCTCCATGGAAGCCAATAACGAAAGTGCCTTTTCTTTGAATTCCACCATGACTTTCGTAGCGTATTCAATGCCGCCATGCTCTTTGGTAAACTCAATCAATCGGGCTATTTCATCAGTTGTCGCCGTTCCGTTCTTCACTTTTACGGCAATCTCTTTTGCTTGTTTATCATGCGTTGAATTAAGGGCATACAATGCAGGCAAGGTCAGCTTTCCTTCCAGCATATCATTACCGGTAGGCTTACCTATTTCCTTACTTTCATAATAATCGAATATATCGTCTTTAATCTGAAAGCAAAGACCGATATATTCGCCAAAGAGACGTGCATATTCCGCCTTTTCATCGCTGACTCCCACTGAAAGCGCACCTGCCTTCATACAGGCTGCAAACAGTACAGCCGTCTTCTTGCGAATGACGTCAAAGTAAATATCTTCGGAATATTCGGGATTACTGACATTGGAAAGCTGCAACAGCTCCCCTTCCGCCAAGTCCTGACCCAAGTTTGAAACAACATCTATAATGGCGTAATTACGTGTCATCCCTACTTCCACCAAAGCCGTTGCCAGCAAATAATCCCCCGTAAGCACAGCCACCTTATTATTAAAGATAGCATTTACAGAGAGCTGTCCCCGACGTTCGGTGCTTTCATCCACTACATCATCATGCACCAGACTTGCCGTATGCAGGAGTTCCAAGGCAACCGCGGCATGGAGCGTTGCCGGACAAATCTCATTATACAGCTTCGCGGCAAGCAAAACCAGAATCGGACGCATCATCTTCCCATTCTTCTGCCGTATATGCGCAATTACGCTATTCAGCAAAAGATTAGAACTGGAAAGGCAACTGTCAAAATGCTTTTTGAAGTCTTCCAACTCCGCAGAAATCGGGGATTTTATGAGGGATATACTGTCCATACATCGCTATTTGAGCACAAAAATAGTAATAAAACAGTTAATACGGTATTTTTTTGTACTTTTACCATGAAAAAAAGGATAAATCTATGAATTCAACCGATAAACTTTTCTTGCTTGATGCCTACGCATTGATATATCGTGCTTATTATGCGTTCATCAAAAATCCGCGAATCAACTCCAAAGGATTCAATACTTCCGCCATTTTAGGGTTTGTAAATACCCTCGAAGAAGTACTGAAAAAGGAGAATCCTACGCACATAGGAGTAGCTTTTGATCCTTCGGGGCCGACATTCCGCCACGAAGCTTACGAACAATATAAGGCGCAACGGGAAGAAACTCCCGAAGCTATCCGCCTTTCCGTACCTATCATAAAAGACATTATCCGCGCTTACCGCATTCCCATCCTGGAAGTCCCCGGTTATGAAGCCGATGATGTGATAGGTACCCTTGCCACCGAAGCCGGAAAGCAAGGTATCACCACCTATATGATGACCCCCGATAAAGACTACGGCCAACTGGTATCGGACAACGTGTTTATGTACCGTCCCAAACATAGCGGCGGATTTGAAGTCATGGGCATCGAGGAGATAAAAGCCAAATTCGATATCCGGTCCACCGAGCAAGTCATCGATATGCTGGGACTGATGGGAGACTCTTCCGACAATATTCCCGGCTGCCCGGGCGTGGGCGAGAAAACCGCGCAGAAACTGGTAGCGGAATTCGGCAGCATCGAAAACCTGCTTGCCCATACCGACCAATTGAAAGGCGCGCTTAAAACCAAAGTAGAGGCAAACCGGGAAATGATCACTTTCTCCAAATTCCTTGCGACCATCAAAGTGGATGTGCCCATCAAGCTCGACATGAATACACTCGTCCGCGAAGAACCGAACGAAGAAGAACTTCGTAAGATTTTCGAAGAGCTGGAATTTCGCACGCTCATCAACCGTGTTCTGAAAAAGACGGATACTCCCCTTCCCTCTTCTTCCAATTCCGCCGCACCCGATCCTTATGCCGGAACTCTGTTTGCCCAACCGACCGGGAGTGCAACTCCCGAAAATAACGGTCCCGTTCAAGGCGATTTGTTTGCAAATTTTGCAGGCGACGGGACGGATGGCGCAAAAAAATCAAATCTCATGCGCTTAGAAATGCTCGATGTAGACTACCAACTCATTGATACAGAAGAAAAAAGAAAGGAAATTATTCAAAAGTTACTTACAACTGAAATTCTCTCAATAGATACTGAAACTACCGGAACCGAACCAATGGAAGCCGAATTGGTGGGAATGAGCTTCAGTGACGCCGAAAACCGGGCTTACTATGTACCTGTTCCTGCAAATCGTGACGAGGCGTTAAAAATCGTAAACGAGCTTCGTCCTCTTTACGAAAATGAAAATTCCATGAAAGTAGGGCAAAATATCAAATACGATATGATTGTTCTCCAAAATTACGGAGTACAGGTAAAAGGGAAACTCTTCGACACCATGCTCGCCCATTATGTATTGCAACCGGAACTTCGGCACAACATGGACTACCTTGCCGAAATCTACCTGCAATATCAAACCATCCACATTGATGAACTCATCGGAGCCAGAGGCAAAAACCAAAAGAATATGCGCGATCTTCCGGCGGAAGATGTCTATCGTTACGCTTGCGAGGATGCGGACGTTACCTTAAAACTGAAGAACGTACTTGAAAAAGAATTGAAAGAACAGTCCGCCGAGCATCTCTTTTATGAAATCGAAATGCCGCTTGTACCGGTACTCGTCAATATCGAAAGCAACGGAGTGCGCATCGACACAGAAGCTCTCAGGCAATCGTCCGAACATTTCACGCTCCGTCTGCAGGAAATTGAAAAAGAAATCTATGCGCTGGCAGGCGGCGAAACCTTCAACATCGCCTCACCCAAACAAGTAGGCGAAGTATTGTTTGACAGACTCAAAATCGTAGACAAAGCCAAAAAAACCAAGACAGGCCAATATGTTACCTCCGAAGAAGTGCTTGAAAGTCTCCGGAGTAAGCACGCAATCATTGGCAAGATACTTGAGTATCGCGGACTGAAGAAGCTGTTAAGCACCTATATCGATGCATTGCCTCAGTTGATAAACCCACGTACGGGACGTATCCATACCTCCTTCAATCAAGCGGTGACCGCTACCGGACGACTCAGTTCCAGCAATCCGAACCTGCAGAATATCCCCATTCGTGACGAGGACGGCAAAGAAATCCGTAAAGCCTTCATTCCCGATGACGGATGCGAATTCTTCTCCGCCGACTACTCACAGATTGAACTGCGCATTATGGCGCATCTGAGCCAAGACAAGAATATGATTGACGCTTTCCTCAGCGGTTACGACATTCATGCAGCCACGGCCGCTAAAATATACAAGGTGGATATTAACGATGTAACGGCCGATATGCGCCGTAAAGCCAAAACCGCCAACTTCGGTATTATCTACGGCATCTCCGTATTCGGACTGGCGGAACGTATGAACGTTCCCCGCCAGGAAGCCAAAGAACTGATAGACGGATATTTCGAAACTTATCCGCAAGTCAAAGAATATATGGACAGAAGCATACAGGTGGCACGCGAAAACGGATATGTAGAAACCATCTTCCACCGCAAACGCTTCCTGCCCGATATCAACTCACGCAATGCCGTAGTACGCGGTTATGCAGAGCGCAATGCCATCAACGCTCCTATCCAGGGAAGCGCTGCCGACATCATCAAAGTAGCCATGTCACTCATCTATCAACGCCTTCAAAGTAACAATTTGAAAGCAAAGATGATCTTACAGGTCCATGACGAACTGAATTTCAGCGTTCCCGAGGCAGAAAAAGAGATTATACAGAAAATTGTAATCGAAGAGATGGAGCGGGCATATCGCATGCTGGTACCCCTGAAAGCCGATTGCGGTTGGGGAAAGAACTGGTTGGAAGCACACTGATCTACTTAATATTAGACACATAATAGACCACTTTGCTATGCTTTAGTTTTCTATTGTGTGTCTAATCATCTTTTCAAATAATTATTTATAAGCTGAGTCACACTTTTCACTTAAGACATCCCCTAAAGAGAGATTAAATATCTTAGCCTTAACCCATGCTGTAAAATCAAATCTCCGCAAAATTTGAATTTCATACTTATCTTCATACAAAGCATGAACTTCCTCTTCTACATTTTTCCATATTTCCACTCGTTTTTTTCGATTTTTATCTGCAAAAGAGTAATTCAAAAATTTGAGTAAAAAAGATTCCACTTTCAAATTATATCCCTTATTCTTAGACATTTCCCGCTTAATAGAACGAATTTCAGATTGAATATAGTCTACATCTCCTAGCTCGTAATGAATCATAACATTTACAATTCTAATAGTACGAAATAACGGAAGAGAATATAAATGGCCTCTGCCAATGGCTGTACTTAATCGTTTTCTAGCTTTCCTATACTCTTCATTCCCCAAATGAGTTAAAGCAATATACAATGACATCTCTGCCTGTTGTTGTTCCTTCAATAATAATATTTTATCAATTAATGATACTTGATATTCATCAATCCATATTCCTGCTCTCTTAAAGTTACCTACATCAATAAATGAAAATAGTCGATAAATAAAGATCACATACGTTACATTTAACTGAAAACTGGATGATGGTGAGGACAACTTTGCTAACTTTTCAATAAAATAATCCATACCCTCGTAATTATGCATGATACGTAAGCTTTCCAACATACCTTCTACTGTCATTAAGTAATAGACCGGAGGATTATTCCATAAGTGACTATTCTCTTCAAAAAGCTTATTTAATTCTACAAATGAATTAAACGCTGCTTTATAATCTCCTACTGTAATAAAGTAATTAGCTTGGAATAACTGATGATTCTTTTTTATCTCAAAGTTTTCAATACCTGCACTTGCTACAATACTTATTTCACTAGTTACCAAATCATCTAAATCTTGGGTTTCTTTCAAAGATCGTGACGCCCCCTTGTTTATCATCCTATATTTTAACAATTCATATAATGAAGATTGTTCATTCAACTGACGAATATTTTTTAATGTATTATTCATCTTATATTGTTTATTCAATAATTTTTGTTCATCCACATTCTCAAAATCCAATGTCAGAAGATAATTCAATTCCAACCTTTGAGCTACTAATAATGCAAAGTTATTTTCGTAATAAATCGCTTTTTCTTTTACTTTCCTCAATACATGAAAACATTCCTTATACATAGATTTCTCATACAAAACCCTCGCATGCAATAATTCATTGAATAAGAGATAATAACTATCTTGTTCTGTTCGTATACGAGTCAATATACTGATTAGCAAATCAAACAAATAGATAACAACCGTATTAAATGAAGAGGTAGGTTTAGCAGTAAGAAAAGATTTTTTCAATTCTTCAGGATCACTAATCTTTTTATCATCAATTAACCTAAAAAGAAAGATATAATCTTTTTCTGATTTATTGGAAATATACAAAGAAAACTCTTTTTTCTCTTGTTTTGTAAGATTATTAACCAACTGAATAAGTGATTTCGACTTTAACATAGTATTAGCATATTTTTTGACATACATTTTTGCGATAGCAAGGTAAAGAAAAAAATGAAAATAAGTAATATTCAAATGTAATAATATAGGGAGTATCAATATTACAAATATAATATTTTATATTAAAATACCAATATTATAAATTGTATATCAACTATTTAACTAAATAAATTTATAAATATATCTAATTTACTAGTATTAAAAATAATTATTTTTTGTTTGCTTATATACTAAGTATCGTATACTTTTGAAATAGAAAAAGAAAGCACAATATTCAATTATTCAATCTTAAAACTAATAAAGTAACCATGAGCAAAGATATCATTGTAATAGGCAGTTGTAATACAGATATGGTCATCAAAGCTGACCGTCTTCCTGTACCAGGAGAAACAATCATAGGCGGTAGTTTCATGATGAATCCCGGAGGCAAAGGAGCCAACCAGGCTGTAGCCGCTGCCAGATTGAAAGGAAATGTGCATTTCATAGCCAAAACCGGAAATGACTTGTTCGGCAAACGTTCCATAGAACAGTACGAAGACGAAGGTATTCATGTTGAGAATATCTATTCAGACCCCACACTCCCATCGGGCGTAGCATTAATTATGGTGGATATGAACGGAGAAAACAGCATTGCCATCGCTTCCGGAGCCAATGGTTCATTGAGTCCCGAAGACATCCGGAAGGCACAGCCTACCATAGAAAAAGGCGATATCCTGCTGATGCAATTGGAAATCCCTATTGAAACAGTGGAATATGCCGCCCAGATAGCCAGCGAACAAGGTATCAAGGTGATACTGAACCCTGCACCTGCCCGCGCACTCTCCAATAAACTACTACAGAACCTGTACATGATCATTCCCAATGAAACGGAAGCTGAAATCCTCTCAGGTATCAAAGTAACCAATTGGGAAAGCGCACGCAAGGCTGCGGATATCATCAGTGCCAAAGGAGTGGACATCGTAGTTATCACCCTTGGTTCCAAAGGAGCATTGATCAAAGAAAAAGATACATTCCATGAAGTACCCGTGCCTAAAGTCAAAGCCGTAGACACAACAGCTGCGGGAGATACTTTCTGTGGCGCATTGTGTGTTGCTTTATCCGAAGATGTAAATGTGTTGGATGCAGTTAAATTCGCCAATAAATGTGCGTCCATCACTGTGACCCGAATGGGAGCCCAACCCTCCCTACCCTATCGTAAAGAAATTGATGTTTTATAAATAGTAATTTTAAAATCTAATACCATGTTTATAGTCGACAGTTATTCATTAGCAGTTATTTTCTGCGTTGTCACGATGCTCTGTTGGGGTTCGTGGGGTAATACACAGAAACTTGCCGGGAAAACCTGGCGTTACGAATTGTTCTACTGGGATTACGTAATCGGTATCCTTGCCTTCTCTCTCCTCTTAGGTTTCACTCTGGGCAGCACGGGAGATGCCGGACGCGGTTTTGTTGAAGATTTGAAGCAGATCAGTATGGAGAACTATGCAAGTGCTTTTGCAGGGGGCGTCATATTCAATCTGTCCAACATCCTTTTATCAGCTTCCGTCTCTATGGCAGGGCTTACGGTAGCATTCCCGTTAGGAGTCGGCATAGCCTTGGTATTAGGTGTTTTCGTCAATTATTTCGGTGAACCTAAAGGCGATGCAGTAATCCTGTTCAGTGGTGTGGCACTCGTCGTATTGGCTATCATATTTAATGCCATAGCTGCCGGAAAGATGAATCAGAAAGGAAGCAGCATCAATAAGAAAGGGATTATCATTGCCATTATAGCCGGTATACTGATGTCTTTCTTCTATCGGTTTGTTGCTGCCGCCATGGACTTGAACAATTTTGAGTCACCTACCCCCACAATGGCTACTCCGTATTCAGCATTCTTTATATTCGCAATAGGTATCTTCATAAGTAATTTCATTATCAATACCATCGTGATGAAAAAACCGTTTGTAGGTACTCCCGTGAGCTATAAGGAGTATTTCCAAGGCAAGTTCAGCACACACATGGTCGGAGTGCTGGGAGGAGCTATTTGGGGATTGGGTACGGCTCTCAGTTATATTGCAGCAGGAAAAGCCGGTGCAGCTATCTCTTACGCATTAGGACAAGGAGCACCCATGATCGCAGCCCTGTGGGGCATATTTATCTGGAAAGAATTCAAAGGTTCTTCCCGCGCGGTAAATATTCTTCTGGCTTGTATGTTCGTTCTGTTTATATCCGGTTTAGGAGCAATTATCATCTCCGGAGCCAATTAACCGGCTCCTCACTCTTATTAATAAACGCTTTCTTTTTCTACTTCTCACGGAGTGAAAAAGGAGAAGAGAATTGCCTGAACTAAAATATATTTTTCGTTCAACCTCTAAAATTTTAATACATGAGACCGATTCAAATAATAGTATTCTGTCTATGCATGTGCTCGCTCAATTTGTACGCACAAGTCAGCGTCACAGGTACTGTAAACGATAATACCGGGGAAAGCCTTCCCGGAGTATCCATTCTGGCGAAGGACGGTAACCGTACCTTTGGAACCACCACCGACATCAACGGTAGATATGAAATAAGAGTAAATCAAGGTGCTATCCTCGAATTCAGCTTTATCGGATTTGCTATTCAGAAAGTAAAAGTAGGAACTAACCACACCATTAACATTGTGTTAGAACCTGAAAATAAAATATTGGATGAAGTAGTTGTAATTGGTTATGGTTCTGTTAAAAAGAAAGACCTCCTTGGTTCTATCTCTACTGTGAAAGAAGATGCTCTAACCGAACGTATTTCAGGCAATGTCGTAGAAGCCATGCGTGGACTTACTTCCGGCGTAAAAATTACAAGTAGCGGACAACCGGGCTCTAGTGCTACTATCAATATTCGCGGACTAGGCAGCCTCACTAACAATAATCCACTATTTATTATCGATGGCGCCTATGGTGGCAATGATTTAGGTGTCAATATAGAAGATATCGAATCTATCCAAGTATTAAAAGATGCCTCTTCAGCAGCTATTTATGGCTCTCGTGCAGCCAATGGAGTTGTAATCATCACTACCAAACAAGGTAAAGAAGGTGAACTAAAAGTAAAGTTCGATTCCCAATTAACGCTGAGCTGGTTACCTCGCTATGACCTAATGGATGCGGAAACTTACAGAATTTACGATGATCGGGCCTATGATGAAGCTATTCTAGCAGGAGTTGCAGATATCACAAAACGCCAAAATCATTACGATGGAAATACAGATTGGCAAGACGAGATGTTAGATACAGGTATGTTACAGAACTATAATGTTTCACTCTCTGGTGGCTCCAAAACAATAAAGTACTACGCATCTCTAAATCGTATGGTTGATGATGGTGCTCTCTATCGTACTGGTTACGACAAATACGGTTTCCGTATCAACACTAGTGGACAAAAAGGTATTTTTTCATATGGCGAGAATTTCTATTATACTAAATCAGACCGAAAAATACTAAACGGAAATCCTTGGAGTGATTTTATCGGTATGCCCCCCACCATCCCAGTATATGACGAATCACATGCCGGAGGATACGGATATGGCGATGTAGACCATGCCAATTCTTATGGACTAAATCCTATAGCTATGCAAGATTTATATATACAAAATAATGAAGAAGAGTATCTAACTGGGAATATATACGGACAACTCTCTTTTTTCGGTATGTTTGATGCCAAACTAAATGTTGCTTACAAAAGTTATATGGGCATTACGAACTCATTACGTAAAAAAGGAAACTGGACAATGGGACAAGGAGATGATGCAGCAAGCTTGGGTTACGATAGTGCCAAGAATCATGATATACTGATTGAGCAAACCTACAATTTTAAGCATAAATTCGGTAAACATGATGTGAATGCGCTGTTTGGTATCACTTACAATAAGTTCCACGAAGAAAAGCGTTGGATTACCAAACTCGATCCATTGATGATAGGCGACAAGTACATCACATCTCTGGATGCTGCCACCGGAAATACCACCGCAGGCGGTAGCTATGGCGAATCAGCATTGATATCCTATCTCGGACGTATCAACTACTCCTATGCCGACAAATACCTGGCACAAGTAACAGCCCGTCGTGACGGTACTTCCCGCCTACCTAAGAATGACCGCTGGGGAAACTTCCTTTCCGTTTCATTGGGCTGGCGCATCAGTGGCGAGAAGTTCTTCAATGTACCCTGGATTGATGACCTGAAAATACGTGCCAATTACGGTACTCTCGGTAACAGTAGTATCGGTTATTGGGATTACCAGTCCACCATCAACACAGCTCCGCGTGCCGTATTCGGAAGCCCGGAAAACATATTGATTGGTATGACTCAATCTCAATTAACCAACAACGACCTGGTTTGGGAGAAGAAGACAACCGCTAACGTCGGTTTCGACCTGGTTGCATTCAATAACCGTTTCCGTTTAAGTGCTGAGTATTTCTATTCAAAGAGTAAAGACCTCTTGGTTTACCTCCCCATCCTGATGAGTTCGGGTAATGAAGGTGGTGCACCTGCCGTGAATGCCGGCAGCCTGGAAAATAAAGGATTCGAAATGGAAATCGGCTGGAACGATCAGATTCGCGACTTTGCTTACTCCGCTTCACTGAACATTTCGCATATTAAGAATAAAGTACTTGATTTGGGATACGGACAAACAGTCTACAATACGACTCTTGCCAAAACCGTAATTGGTGAACCGCTCGGTATGTGGTATCTCTACAAGATGAATGGTATCTTCCAGTCAGAAGAAGAAGTACGGAACTACGTAAACTCAGAAGGTAAGATCATACAACCTAATGCTTTGCCGGGTGATATTAAGTATGACGACTATAACGGCGACGGTAACATATCATCCGAGGACCGTCAGATAGTAGGCAGCCCCTGGCCCAAACTTGAATTAGGAATAAGTCTCGGTGCATCCTACAAAGGCTTCGACCTGAACATCAACGGTTACGGTCGCTTCGGACAGAAAGTATGGAACGGTTCGGCATCAGCAGCCGGTGACTTTGCCAACAATCAGAACAACTTCAACGGTATTATCCCTTGGACACAAGAGCACCCGGTCAACGACCGTCCACGTATTGTATACGGAGACTCCCGCAACAGTCGAAGCGATCAGGACCGCTGGTTGGAAAACGGTTCATTCTTCCGCCTGAGCGATATTACGTTAGGCTATACAGTACCTACCCGTTACATTAAGAAGATCGGATTGGAAAGACTCCGTGCATCGGTTACTTTACAGAACCTGGTGACCTTTACCGGATACTCCGGTCTGGATCCTGAATTTGCAGACAGCGGCATCTTCACTATGGGAGCAGATTATTGTTCATTCCCTAACCCACGCGCTGTTCAGTTTGCATTATCATTCACCTTCTAAATACTGCTGAAATGAAAAAAATAGCTCTTTATATATTATGCGGTGTCACGGCATTATTTACGTCGTGCGACCCTTCTTTGCTCGATCTGCAAAATGAAAATACCCTGAGTACAGGCGTATACTGGAAGACGGAATCTGACGTTGAAGCCGGTGTAGTAGCCGTATACGGGATGTTCTACCGTCAGGGAACCTGGACACGTAATATCTATACACAGATGATAGGTATGGCGGACGAAGGCGTAAGTTATGCCGGATGGACCGAATTGAACGAGTACACCAAGTTCATCTTTACCGATTATAACTTTTCAGAAGTCAACGCCAAGATATGGCGGGAGCACTATACAGCCATTTTCCGTGCCAACCAGGTACTGGACAACATTGGCAATGTACCGTTCAGCAATGAAACACACAGGGATGACCTCATTGGACAAACTAAGTTCCTACGTGCTTTCTATTACTTCTATCTTACTGCCTTGTGGGACAATGTACCTCTCGTGTTAAGCACTTCTTCAGCCGCCGATAAGCCTATGCAGGCCACTGCCGATGAAATCTTAACCCAGATAGAAGAAGACCTGGAAGATGCCATCACCAAGCTCCCTTCCACACGTGACGCCAATAACTACGGCCGCCCAACGAAAGGCGCCGCCTACGGATTATTGGCCAAAGCTTATGCACAGCATCACAAATGGGAGGATGCCAAAAGATGCCTCGAATGGCTCGTTGATGGCGAAGGAAAGAACTACTACACACTGGTACCCAATTGGGCTGACAACTTCAGCAACTACACGGAAGATAACAAAGAGTCACTGTATGAGATTCACTTCTCTCTGACCAACAAGGTGGGCTTCGACCAGACAGACAACTACCTGGATCCGAATGCACAACTGGGTACACAGATTGAAATGAACCAGGCTCCTACCGGAATTGGCTGGAACAACATTGAAGCAAGGCGCTGGCTGGTGGACTACTACAAGCGCGAACAAACAACGGATGGAAAGAACGATTCCCGCTTGTTCTACACACTATGGTATGACGGTGCAGCTTCCGACTTCCCCGAATATCCCAACCAGTTGATATACGGCTCTCCATGGAACAGCGACTGGGGTAACCGCGTCTTCATCAAGAAATATAGCACAGATGCCTCCCCACTGTATTATTGGAATGATAATAATTTCCGTTCCTTGCGTTATGCTGATATGCTGTTACTGTATGCCGAAGCACTCAACGAACTGAATGCCACACCGCCTTCAAAAGCCATTGAATGCCTCAACCGCGTACGCAACCGTGTCAATCTGCCCAAAATAGAGGATAGCAAATACTACAACGGTTCCCAGATCAGCACCAACAAGGATGCTTTCCGTGAACACCTGAAGATAGAACGCGCCCTGGAGCTTGCCATGGAGTGCGTGCGTTGGGTCGACCTGAAACGTTGGGGCATCAACGACCAGGCCACATTGGACGAATTGAAAGCACGCGACAGCGACTTCAATAACTTTATAATCGATAAATCCATCCGCATGCCAATCCCACAAAGCGAAGTGGACAACAATCCGAATTTGAACCAGAATGACCAATACTAATTGAAGACATTTGAGCTATGATCAATACAAAATACTTAATAGGAGCAGTCATTATACTGCTGACATTATGGGGATGCGGAAACGATTCCGATTATGTCATCGAAAGCAATCCCAATGAGTTCGCCATATTCCCGGTAGCCATACCTGTAAGCGCTGATGGCGGAACTTATGAACTGACGGTCAACGGCAATGAGTCGTGGACAGCCGAACTGACCAATTCCAATAGCTCAGCCCAGGGCTGGTGCACACTGAGTGAAACATCAGGAAGCGGCAGAAAAGTAATCACCGTTACTGTAAAGCCGACCACCTCTTTTGTAAAGAACCGTTCGGTTATCGTTGAAGTAAGCTCCGGTACCCGGATATTAAAATCAAAGGTATTGCAGGAAACAATGGTACTGGGTGAAGACGAAGTGCTGATAAACGGCCTTGTATGGTCTACCAAGAATGTAGGCACTCCGGGAACTTTCGCAACCTCTCCCGATGATATAGGACAACTATATCAGTTCAACCGCAAAGTAGGTTATCCGGCTGGCCCGCAGGACGATCCGGCACCGGCTAACTGGCCTTCCAGCTATACAAACGACGGCACCAACTGGACTACCGAAAACGACCCTTCTCCCGAAGGCTGGCGTGTACCTACCACGGAAGAGATGGCAGCTCTCTGGGAAAAAGGAGCAACATGGGTTACAGCAGCCCAGACCGGATTTAAAACCGACGGTATCATTATCGGTGTTGACGAGGCTACTGCCAAACGTGCCACTAAAGATAACCTGAAACAACTCGGTTGTCTCTTCCTGCCCCAAAGCGGTTGGAGAAATGAAACCGGAATGATGGACCGCACCTGGCTCTGCGCCGTTCGCAGCGGAAATTCATTAAGTCCTACCCACGGCGGCATGTCATTGGGAGATTCCGGCGGTTACCGCGACACATGGGGTTGGGGCGACGGACAAAAAGCACGTGCAGCCATGATCCGGCCTGTCAAAAACATACAAGTCGAGGATTGATTTTATTATTAACGAACTAAATCTAAGGAGATGAACAGCTATAAGACCTATATATACCTTGCCTTACTCACACTCTTGGGTTGCAAGGGCAATGACGGCAATGAGCCGCAGGCACTCACACCGCAAATCCGGTATGAATTCAGCGGCGGTGCCGGGCATTATAACTATGCTCCGAGTATCATAGAAGACCAGTACGGCATCCGGTACGGCTTTGTATGTGAGAATCGTGATCCGTTCAAGATTGTGGACTATGTTTATCTATACAAAGGAATCCCCACAGAGAAAGGCTATGTATGGCAACCCGGCACACAGATCATCGAACCTTCCGAAACAGGTTGGGATAACTGCCACATCTGCGACCCGGACGTACGTGAGTTTAAAACGACTTATAAAGGAGAAACTTACAACTGGATTATGACCTATCTGGGCGTAGACCGCTGGGACTGTAACCACAACCAGATAGGACTGGCCATTTCCAAGAACATCGAAGGCCCGTATATCAAGTTCGACCGGAATCCGCTGGTGGCTTACGAAGATACCACCAAATGGGGTGTGGGACAAAGTACAACAATCGTCAAAGACTCTACAACCATCCTGTTATTCTACACCTCAACCACCGGAAACAGACCTTTCTGTATGCGTGAAATTAAGTTGAATGACCTGGATAACATCGTACTGGGCGAAGAGCGGAAAGTTCCATTCATTGGCGGTAACAGCTATCCTGCCATGTCCGATAAAAATATATACATGGTTTCGGAAACCCGTGTATCCCCCATCAAGGAGATACCGACCTGGGTAGGGGATGTCTGCCGACTGGCATACAAACCAAGAACAGAAGGTTTCTTCACCGAAGAAGACGGATGGATTGAAATAGGCCATGCAGGACCGGAAGAAACAGGATTCCCAAGAAATCACAATCCGGGTATCCTGACGGATACGAAAGGTTACATGCTTAATGACGATGAACTGGTGATGTACTTCACTCCCGCCATGACAGGCGAAAACTGGCTATGGTCATACGACCTGTATTCGGCTACGTTTAATCTCAAAAACTATTTCAAATGAATAAAACAATCCTGCAAATAGTATGCATTGCTCTTATTCTTGCCTTCCCCTGTGGGAAGGCATCAGGGCAATACAAAAAGATTCCCGTAGTAGTAATCACCGACTTATATCATCCGTATCAGGACCCGGGAGATAACATGGACCTCATTATGGGCTTCGGACTGCCCGATGTAGACCTGAAAGCCGTCTTATTGGACATCACAGACGCATTCAGGAAAGATACCGCCGACCATCCCACCCTGTGGAAAGACCCGCGTGGTCCGAGGGAAGCCGGAATTATCCCTGTGGAACAATTAAGTTATATCTTCAACAAAAGGATACCTTATGGCATTGGTCCGCTATCCATGATGAAATCGGAAGAAGACCGGATGGAGTATCTGCCAGGCTATGAGCAGGAGGCAATCGATATACTGCTGGAAGTTCTGAAAAAGAGCAAAGAACCCGTAGAAGTATTGTCATTCGGTTCGGCAAGAATACTGGCAGTTGCCTACAATCGTGCCCCCAAGCTGATGAAACAGAAGATACACAAAATTCATCTGAGTGCCGGGACAGCAAGCAAGAACCATGAATTGGGAAGCGATGCCGGGGCAAATGCTATTCCGGGCGGTGAGTGGAATGTAGCACTGGACGTGTTCGCTTTCAACAGAATATTGAAATCAGATTTACCCGTAGCCATCTATCCATGTGCAGGCAAAGACGGAGGCTTCGTAAAAGACTGTAACAATACCTACTGGAAACTACCCGATATGGATTTTATCCGAAAGATGAATCCCCAATTGCAACGGTATCTTGATTTTGCTTTCACCCAGAAACTGCAATATGACTTCCTCCGTGCCATGAATGCCGACTATCCGGTTGATATAGACCTCAACCGCTACCCCCGTCCGTTCCACGTATGGGAAAGTGCCATCTGGCTGAAAGCAACACAAAGGGAGATCATTTGCACTCCCACCGGAGAATACCGCCTCGTCAAAGAAGGGAAAAGCAACAAAGGCGACCGCATTGTAGCAAATGAACTGCGCCGCTGTAACCTTGATGAGATAAGAGACGACGGACGATTCCAGTTTTCATACACCGATAAGTCTTCCGATAAAGAGATTTACTATCGTCCGGACCTTGACGAGAACGAGAAAGCACTCCAACAAGTGATTCCCGAACTCTATATATCTATTTCACCCAGTCACTAATTTTTTAAATATACCGTCATGAGAAAGAGCAAACTTTATTTGATTGGCTTGTTAGTATTGGCTCTATCAAGCTGCACTTCCAAGAAACAACAAACTGCGGAAGTCACCCCGAATGTACCCAAAATTATTCTGGAAACGGATATAGGTAACGACGTGGACGATGCACTGGCACTGGATATGCTTTACAAGTATCTGGACGCAGGAGATATCGACTTATTAGGCATCACCATCAACAAAGAAGGAACCTATCCGGCCGAATACACCGACATCATGAATACCTGGTACGGCTATCCTCAAATTCCTATCGGAATCATACACAACGGAGCCGACTGTGAGAACGATGCTACAAACTATGCCAAAGCCGTATGCCTCATCCAGAAGGATAACGGTGAACCGGCTTTCAAGCGCTCACTGAAAGGTGACTATAACCAACTGCCGGAAGCACCTGCCCTCTATCGTAAGCTATTGGCACAGCAACCGGACAGTTCCGTTACCATCATCTCCGTAGGTTTCTCCACGAACCTTGCACGCCTGTTGGATACTCCGGCTGACGATGTATCTCCGCTGACAGGAAAAGAGCTTGTTGCCCAAAAAGTAAAACTGCTGTGTACCATGGCAGGCTGTTTCAACAATCCCAACCTGTTTGAATATAATGTAGTGAAAGACATTCCGGCGGCAAAGAAGATATTCTCCGAATGGCCTACCACACTGGTGACCTCTCCTTTCGAAGTAGGTATCGCCATCAACTATCCCGGCAGCAGCATTGAAAACGATTTCGGATGGGCTCCTATGCACCCAATGGTAGAAGCATATAAAAGCTACCAGCAGATGCCTTACGACCGTCCTACATGGGACCTGACTTCCGTATTGTATTCTGTTGAAGGTCCGTCCTATTTCAACGTTTCTCCGGCAGGTAAAATAAACGTAACGGACCAAGGTGCTACTGAATTTACTCCCGATGCCGCAGGAAACCGTTACTACCTGACAGTAGATTCCATTCAGGCTGAGAATATCAAACAACATTTCGTCCAGTTACTGACCAAGCAACCGGCTCACTTCAATAAATAATAAGCATTATGACTAAATATCTATTGGGTTTCATAAGTTTATGGCTCATGTGTTCCTGCTCGGACACCGACCCCGGAGAAACCCCTCCGATAGACCCTCCAACACCTACACCTACCGTAACCATCACAAAACCGGAATTCGTATTCGGTTTCCAAGGCCAAAGCAAGTACTCTTACTGCCCAAGTGCCTTGAAACAAGCTGATGGGACAGTTCACCTATACTTCTGCGGCAATCCGGAAAACCTGATCATGGTCGATAATATCTTCCATATCAAGATCAACCCGGATAGTACACAGACTGCTGCCAAAAGTGTATTGCAGCCTGGTGTATCAGGTTCATGGGACGATCACCATACCTGTGACCCTTCTGTTATCGAAGGTAGCTTCACTTGGAAGAATACTACCTACAAGTATGCCATGTTCTTCCTGAGTAATATGTACGGGGTATATTACAATGAAATCGGTGTCGCGTTCAGCAACGACCTTGATGCAGATAGCTGGGTGAAGTATCCGCAACAGATTGTGAAGAAAACATGGTCGAGCGAAGGTGACCAGGAAATAGGTGGAGGCGGTAAGTCATGGGGAGTAGGCCAGCCTTCTGTCGTATCTTTGGACGGAAAAGGTAAGCTACTGCTGACATATACCGTAGGTGATATCGGTGGTACACGCATCGTCTGGGCCGAAGCAGATTTTAGTAATATGGATACATATTCCATCAGTACCCCGCAAACAATTGTACAGACAGGTTTAAAAGCCATTGACAACCAGTCACAGGATTATACCTGCAACTCGGAATTTGCAATTGACAAGGATGCGGATAAAATCGTCATGATACGTCCGGTACAGCCTATGCCCAGTGATTATCCCAATTACCTGACTTCTTCATTGGAAATAGACTACATGAACCTTTCTGACTTCACCAATCAAAGAGGTAGCTGGACACCGATTTACCGGATCACCCCGAATGATACCGGCTATCCAAGAAACCACAATGCCACTTTGCTGAGGGATAATTTCGGCCACTTACAAGACTGGGAAGAACCGGAATTCTATTTTACGGTCAGCAAGGCAGCCCCCGATGTACAACCTTCGGGCAGCAGCCATGCGGAATGGACGTACCATATCTGGAAAAGCAAAGTAATAAAGTAACAATCTGAAAGCAAAGATGATTTTACAGGTCCATGACGAACTGAATTTCAGCGTTCCCGAGGCAGAAAAAGAGATTATACAGAAAATTGTAATCGAAGAGATGGAGCGGGCATATCGCATGCTGGTACCCCTGAAAGCCGATTGCGGTTGGGGAAAGAACTGGTTGGAAGCACACTGATCCGGTCTATAACTTTATTTAACTTACAATCAGAAAGCAACAGAAGTAATCGCTTTAAAATACAGTTTGCTCACCAGAATATCCGGCATCCTCACTGCCGGATATTTTTTATTAATTAATCTTTCCAAAAAGAAAGCATATCCCCTCCGTATAATCTGACATATTGATAAAATAAATCCCTATTATTTTATTTATGTCAATTTATTACGTACATTTGCAGCGTAATCAATGACATATTGATAGAAAATAGCAAGTACAACTCTAAAAACATAAAGCCATGAAAACTTTAAAAACTTTGATTTTATTCTCTTTTCTTTTTGTGTGTGGAATGAGCGCATCGGCAGACAACAAAAGTAACCTTATTTACAATTCGGAAGAAGTGAACGGAGTGAAGGTTGCTGAAACAGTTTATAAGATGGACGGCAGCACGCTTGCCAACTATATGAAGTACAATTATAAGTACGACGACCAGAACCGCATGACAGAGAACGAGGCACTGAAATGGAATGCCGTAAAGAATACATGGACCAATGATATGTGTATCCGTTATGCTTATCAGGGTAAATCGGTTACCACCACCTATTATAAATGGAACAACAAAAAGAATACATACATCCTCATCCCTGAGATGACGGTGACAATGGACAACCCTAACATGTAATCTATTCATTCTCTCTTAAATACACTTTAGTTGCTAACAATAACCCAAAACCTTTCTATAAACTAAAGAGCCGGAATACAAATGTATTCCGGCTCTTTTTGTATTTCCGCCTTCATAAGAGAGAAACGGCAGGCTTTGTGAAATTAGGATGGTGGTGCCATAACAAGTGCATCGCACTCTATAAATAAAGGATAAATTCGCCGCATACCGTCTTGTACGGCACAACGATTTTCTCCCTTTGGTTTATTTCAGATTTTCATTGAAGAAACTTTCTATCTTATTGAAAGGGATTACGCTAAGTCCATCATATAAATCTGTATGGTTTGCGCCTGCGACAACGACAAACTCCTTATTATCGCCTTTCAAAAGGGCATACGTATCTTTACCGAAATAGAACGAATGCGCTTTGTCGCCATGTACAATCATCACCGCGCTTTCCAATTCATCGGCATAGTCAAAGAATTTGAAATTAAGAAAAGGAAGATTGGAGGTGACGTTCCAGCCGTTATTTGAATTGAGCGAACGTTTGTGATAGCCACGTGGAGTTTTGTAGTAAGCGTAATAGTCTTTCACGAACTGGGGCGCATCGTCAGGGAGAGGACTGACAACTCCACCTCCCGATTTGTAAAAGCCGCTCTTATAATCTTCGGTACGTTGCGCAACCATGGCCGCACGTTTGAAATTGCGTTGTTCTGCCGTGTTTTCAGAGTCAAAATATCCGTTGGCATTTACGCGTGTCATGTCATACATGGTAGATGCCACAGTAGCTTTTATGCGTGGGTCGTTGATAGCTGCCTGTATAGCTATTCCTCCCCAACCGCAGATACCTAAGATACCGATTTTTTCGGAATCTACATCCTCACGGTTCATCAGGCAATCAACGGCTGCGCTAAAATCTTCCGTGTTAATATCGGGAGAAGCCACATAGCGCGGTTCTCCTCCGCTTTCTCCGGTATATGAGGGATCAAAAGCGATGGTAAGGAAACCTCTTTCGGCAAGCTGTTGGGCATACAATCCGGAAGACTGTTCTTTGACAGCTCCGAACGGTCCGCTGACAGCGATTGCCGGAAGTTTCCCTGAGGCATTTACGGGCGTGTAAAGGTCTGCCGCCAGCGTGATGCCATAACGATTATGGAAAGTTATCTTACTATGGTTTACTTTGTCGCTTTTTGGAAAAGTCTTGTCCCATTCTGAAGTCAGATTAAGTGCATTCATTTGATTGGCAGAATTTGTCTCATCGTTTGTTCTGTTACTATTACATCCCATAAGCATACAGGAACTTATGAAGGAGGTAATAACTGCCGATTTGAAGATTTTGGTATTCATTGTTAGTCGGATTTTATGTTATCAAAGCATGTCCGAATTGCCACCACGACGGGGACTGTTGGACTTTTGAATACAAAAGTAGCGGAAAGCATATCATGGCAGGGTAGATAAATTACGGATATTATAACCCAAATTACATATTCGAAGGAAAGATTACCGTAAATCTGTGGTTGAGGTTATATTATCTGCTATCCGAGTTATGGCTGAATCCATATAAATCACTAATTTTGTATTCTCGAGCAAGAATATAGAAACATGATACCCCAGACACTTATCCGCTACATCGAAACAGAAATCATTCCCCGATATGAACACTTTGACAAGGCTCATAACCTCTCGCACGTACAGACAGTCATCGACGAAAGCCTCGCTCTCGCCAAACTCTACCCCCAAGCGGACGAACGTCTTGTCTACACCATAGCGGCCTATCACGACACAGGACTGTGCCGCGACCGTGCCACGCATCACCTCGTTTCGGGAGAAATCATAGCGGCAGACGCCAACCTTCTGCAATGGTTCGACAAAGCAGAGATAAAGATTATGCGTGAAGCCGTAGAAGACCACCGGGCATCCACCGACCATGAGCCACGCAGCATCTACGGTAAAATCGTAGCCGAAGCCGACCGCATCATCGACGCTGACATCACCCTGCGCCGTACCGTACAATACGGATTGAAACAAAATCCTACGGCGGACGAAGCATGGCACTACCAACGTTTCCACAAACATCTGATGGAGAAATACGCTCCCGGCGGCTATCTGAAGCTCTGGTTTCCCGACTCAAAGAACGCCGGACGACTGAAAGAGCTGCAAACCATCATAGCGGATGAGATACGCCTAAGAAGCATTTTTCACCAAATGTTCGAAGAAGAGAAAAGATAAAAGACTATCTTTGCAGCCAATTAGCTGAATAATAATTAAAAAACAAGATATACTTATGGCATTAAAAGCAGGTATAGTGGGACTGCCCAACGTAGGGAAATCCACTCTTTTCAACTGTCTGTCCAGCGCAAAAGCACAGGCGGCAAACTTTCCTTTTTGTACCATCGACGCCCAAATGGGACAGGTATCCGTACCCGACGAGCGACTGACCAAACTCGCCGAAATCGTTCATCCGGGACGTATCGTGCCCGCCGTATGCGATATTGTCGATATTGCCGGACTGGTGAAAGGCGCCAGCAAAGGTGAAGGACTGGGTAATCAGTTTCTGGGCAACATCCGCGAGTGCGACGCCATCATCCACGTACTGCGCTGCTTCGACAACGGCAATATCGTACACGTGGACGGTAGCGTAGACCCTGTACGCGACAAGGAAATCATCGATACCGAACTCCAGCTGAAAGACCTCGATACGGTGGAAAACCGCATCAAGCGCGTGGAAAAGATAGCCAAAGTAGGCGGAGACAAAATGGCGAAGGTAGAGTACGAACTCCTGCTCCGCTACAAAGACGCGCTGGAACAAGGACAGAGCGCCCGCACCGTAATACCTCAGAACGACGATGAAGAACAGTGCGCCAAGCAGATGTTCCTGCTCACAACGAAACCGGTGCTCTACGTCTGCAACGTGGACGACACCAGCGCCGCCGACGGCAACCAATACGTAGAGCAAGTGCACGAAGCCATCAAAGGCGAAGACGCCGAGCTCATCATCATCTCCGCACAGACCGAGGCCGACATTGCCGAACTGGAAACTTACGAAGAAAAGCAAATGTTCCTCGAAGACCTCGGCCTGAAAGAAAGCGGCTGCAACAGACTGATTAAAGCCATCTACAGCCTGCTGAACCTCGAAACGTTCATCACCGCCGGCGAAATGGAAGTAAAAGCATGGACCTATCGCAAAGGCTGGAAAGCCCCGCAATGCGCCGGCGTTATCCACACCGACTTTGAGAAAGGTTTTATCCGCGCGGAAGTCATCAAGTACGAAGACTACATCAAATACGGCAGTGAAGCCGCCGTGCGCGAAGCCGGAAAACTGGGTGTGGAAGGCAAGGAATATGTAGTGCAGGACGGAGACATCATGCACTTCCGATTCAACGTATAAAGACATGAGCCAGACTAATACACTACAAATGACAAATAACAATCTGAAGTACCTCATCGCAGGCACAGGCGGCGTGGGCGGAAGCATTGCAGGTTTCCTCGCATTGGCAGGAAAAGACGTTACTTGCATCGCACGCGGCGAGCACCTTGCCGCTATACGCGAGTACGGCCTGCGGTTACATTCCGACTTAAAAGGCGAGCAAACCCTGAAGATACCCGCTTATACAGCGGAGGAATACGCCGCTATCGCTTCCTCGTCAGCCGACTGCAAGGCAGACGTTATCTTCGTATGCGTCAAAGGCTATTCCGTAGACTCCATTACGGAACTAATCAAACGCGCCGCGCACAAAGATACAGTGGTAATCCCCATTCTGAACGTCTACGGCACAGGGCCTCGCATCCAGCGGCTGGTTCCCGGCGTTACGGTACTGGACGGTTGCATCTACATCGTAGGATTCGTTTCCGGCAAAGGCGAAATCACACAGATGGGAAAAATATTCCGTCTGGTTTACGGAGCCCACAAAGACACCGTTGTTTCCCGTGAAACATTGGAAGCCATTCAACAAGACTTACAGGAAAGCGGCATCAAGGCGGAAATATCTCCCGACATCAACCGCGACACTTTCGTAAAATGGTCTTTCATCTCGGCTATGGCCGTAACCGGCGCTTATTACGACGTGCCTATGGGCGAAGTACAGAAACCCGGAAAAGTACGCGACACCTTCATCGGACTTTCACAGGAAAGCGCCGCACTGGGACGGAAACTGGGCATTGACTTCAAGGAAGACATCGTAGAGTACAACCTCAAGGTCATCGACAAACTTGCCCCCGAAAGCACCGCTTCCATGCAAAAAGATATGGCGCGCGGGCATCAAAGCGAAGTGCAGGGATTACTTTTCGACATGATTACGGCAGCCGAGGAACAGGGAATTGACATCCCCACATACAGAATGGTAGCGGAGAAATTCAAATAATTTTATACCTTCGCTTAATTATCCCATACTGTTTTTATCACTCGGAGCGTAGCGCGGAATCTCCTCTCCTGATGTAAGGGGAAAACGGGAGAAAAAGAAAAAAAGTTCTTCGCTGCGCGCTGAATGACAGACAGCCTTGATATAAGCCGAATTTCAACATTTACTTACTAATTTTTACTACTTATGAATATGCTGACTCTCCTCTCCATCAACTGGAATCCCAACCCGGAACTGTTCAACCTTTTCGGCAGCCTTCCAATCCGATATTACGGCCTGTTATGGGTTGTCGGTATCGCTCTTGCCTACGTAATAGTACACCGCCAATACCGCGACCGGAGAATCGACGAAAAGACATTCGAGCCGCTGTTCTTCTACTGCTTCTTCGGCATCCTGATAGGAGCGAGATTAGGACACTGCCTGTTCTATCAGCCGGATTATTACCTGAACCATTTCTGGGAAATGATACTCCCCGTGAAGTTCCTTCCGGACGGCGGCTGGAAATGGACGGGATACGAAGGACTTGCCAGTCACGGCGGTACGCTGGGACTGATTATCGCCCTCTGGATGTACTGCCGCAAAACAAAGATGCACTATATGGACGTGCTGGACATGATAGCCGTGGCCACGCCTATCACCGCCTGCTTCATCCGCCTTGCCAACCTGATGAACTCCGAGATTATCGGCCAGCCGACCGATGTACCCTGGGCGTTCGTCTTTGAGCGGGTAGACATGCTGCCCCGCCATCCGGCGCAGCTCTACGAGGCAATCGCTTATTTCATCTTCTTCCTGGGCATGGTCTACCTATACAAGCGCGGGCAGCAGAAGCGGGAGAAAGCTTCCCTACCCTATCACCGCGGCTTCTTCTTCGGCCTTTGCCTGACAGAAATATTCGTATTCCGCTTCTTCATCGAGTTCCTGAAAGAAGACCAGGTGGATTTTGAAAGGACAATGGCGCTGAATATGGGACAATGGCTCAGTATTCCGTTCATACTTATCGGAGTTTACTTCATGTTCTTCTACGGCAAGAAAACGGCAGGAAAATAACATCCCCGCAACACTAAAAAAGTTTCAAGGCATGAAACCGGCAGTTCCACCTGAGGAAACTGAAAGTTCCATGCCTTGAAACTTCTTGTTCCACCGGGCGAAACACTTTGTTCCCCACAGGGGAATACTTCGTTCCATCCTTTGAAACAGAATCTATATCGCAGGCTACTTTCCTTTGACTATCCGTTTAATGTCATTCAGCTTATTCAACGCTTCGAGCGGCGTCAGGTTGTTGACATCGAGATTCAGTATTTCGTCGCGTATCTGGCATAATATCGGGTCGTCAAGCTGGAAGAAGCTGAGCTGCATACCGCCGCGCGTCTCTCCCACCTCGGCCATCGGCTTGCCCGATATACCTTGCTGACGATTATCCGTCTCAAGCTGCTTCAAGATATCGTCGGCGCGTTTCACAATGCTTTTGGGCATACCGGCCATTTTGGCTACATGGATACCGAAGGAGTGCTCACTGCCGCCGCGTTCCAATTTGCGCAGGAAAATGACCTTATTGTCGACTTCCTTCACCGACACGTTATAGTTCTTGATGCGCTTGAAGGACTTTTCCATCTCATTCAGTTCATGGTAGTGCGTGGCGAAGAGCGTGCGCGCCTTGGCGCGCGGATGTTCGTGGATATACTCCACAATAGCCCACGCAATGGAAATACCGTCGTAAGTAGAAGTACCGCGCCCCAATTCGTCGAAGAGCACCAGACTCCGGGAAGAAAGGTTGTTCAATATGTCCGCCGCCTCGTTCATCTCCACCATAAACGTAGACTCGCCTACGGAGATATTGTCGCTGGCTCCCACACGGGTAAATATCTTGTCCACCAAACCGATATGCGCGCTTTCGGCCGGAACGAAGCTGCCGATTTGCGCCATAAGCGTAATCAAAGCGGTCTGACGGAGCAACGCCGACTTACCCGCCATATTGGGACCGGTAATGATGATTATCTGCTGCGTGCTGCTGTCCAGCATTACATCGTTCGCTATGTACTTCTCGCCTATCGGAAGCTGCTTCTCAATGACCGGATGACGTCCCTGGCGTATTTCCAGCACCTCGTCATCGGAGATTACGGGACGGATATAATTGTTTTCGCGGGCCGCGGTGGCAAAGGAAAGCAGACAGTCCAGACGCGCTATCTGGTTCGCGTCAATCTGAATGGCGGAAATGAACTCGTTCAGCGATTGTACCAGCTCTGTGTAAAGCTGTGTTTCCAGTACCAGTATTTTGTCTTCGGCGCCGAGTATCTTCTCTTCGTACTCTTTCAATTCCTGCGTAATGTAGCGTTCGGCATTGACCAGCGTCTGCTTGCGAATCCATTCTTGCGGCACTTTATCTTTGTGCACGTTGCGCACTTCGATATAGTAACCGAACACATTGTTATAACCTATCTTCAAGCTGGGAATCCCCGTCTGTTCGCTCTCCCGCTGCTGTACCTTCAAAAGATAGTCCTTACCGGAATAAGCTATCTGACGCAACTCGTCCAGCTCGGCATTCACGCCGGATTTTATCACGCTGCCTTTATTGATGAGCAACGGGGGATCGTTGTTGATTTCCTTATCGATGCGGTCACGAATGGCGCGGCAGATGTCCAGTTGCCCGCCAATGTGGTTCAGACTGGCGTTATCGGCATCCATACAGGCTTCCTTAATGGGCTCGATTGCCTGCAAGGCTACTTTCAAGGCAACCACCTCACGAGGAGAGACACGCCCCACGGCTACTTTGGAGATGATACGTTCCAGGTCACCTATCAAATGCAGCTGCTCTTCAATCAGTTCCTTGAAGTCGGGTTGGCGGAAGAAATACTCCACTACGTTCAATCGCTCATTAATGGGCTGCACATCTTTCAGGGGGAACACCATCCAGCGCTTCAACAGACGGGCTCCCATCGGACTGATAGTTTTGTCTATCACGTTCAACAGGCTGCTGCCGCCGTCGTTCATACTGCCCATCAGCTCCAGGCTGCGCACCGTAAACTTATCCAGGCGGACGTATTTGTCTTCTTCTATGCGCGCCAGCGAAGTGATATGCCCTATCTGCGTATGCTGCGTCAGAATGAGGTACTGCAAGACAGCCCCCGAAGCAATGATACCGTTCTTGAGGTGTTCCACGCCGAATCCTTTCAAATTCTTTACTTCAAAGTGTTTCAGCAGCTTCTCGCGGGCGGTGGTTTCCGTAAATACCCAGTCTTCCAGCTCGAATGTAAAGAACTTGCTGCCGAAGTTACCCTCAAACATTCCCCGACGGCCACGTTCAAAAAGCACTTCTTTCGGAGCAAAGTTATTCAACAGCTTGTCCACATAGTCGAAAGGCCCTTCGGCGGTCAGGAACTCACCCGTAGAGATGTCCAGAAATGCCACGCCGCAAGCGCCTTTACCGAAGTGAACGGCGGCAAGGAAGTTGTTTTCCCGGTAATTCAGTACGTTGTCGTTAATGGACACACCCGGTGTTACCAACTCGGTGATACCGCGTTTCACCAGTTTCTTGGTGAGCTTCGGGTCTTCCAGCTGGTCACAAATGGCTACGCGCTTGCCTGCACGTATCAGCTTGGGCAGATACGTATCGAGCGCATGATGAGGAAAACCGGCCATTTCAATCGTTTTCCCTTTGCCATTGGCACGCTTTGTCAGGGTAATGCCTAAAATTTCAGAAGCTACAATAGCATCGGTGGAATAAGTCTCATAGAAGTCGCCACAACGAAACAGCATGACGGCATCGGGATGTTTCGCCTTCAAATCAAGGAACTGTTTCATCATCGGGGTAAGGACAATATCTTCGTTCACAGCGGTATCTGTTTAGAGTTTTAATGTAATTTGATTAAGCAGGACAAAGATAATCCTTTTTTAGAAAATACGTATGTAGAGGGTTTAAATCCTTAGTAAGCCTTAACAAAGTGGGTATTTTTGCTAAAACGTGTTATAAAACACACTTTTTTATTTGTTTTATTTGGAGATTTCCCAAAAGTCCGTACCTTTGCAATGTGTTTTTCATAGTATTAGATTTAAGGTTAACAAAGGTTGGAGTACAGCGGTACTCCTTTTTTTATGCCTGTATGTCTCATTTCACACTTGCCAGCATCAAAGTAGCGTCATTGTGATTCAGTTCGTAAACGCTGGTTTCAATATTATCATTGTAAGCATTGTCCTTGGAGTTCCAACGGGCATAGCTCAAAGAAACCTCATCACCCGTATATTCGATATCCAGCTTGAAGTAAGGAACCCACGCTTCTTTTACACTGTCCCATTTGGAAGCTTCTTTGCTGATTACACGACTCTCATTGTCATAGCCATAAGTATAACGCAGGTGACGGAATAAATAACCATCCTCATTACGGAAGATTGTCCGGGCTGTTACCAGTTCGCCGCTCATTTCCTCGTTCTTTACGTAATCCGTAGGATTCATTGCATTCGCAGAGAAGTTTAATACGCTTGCCATTACTACCGCTACCATTACCACTGCCTTAAGAATTACATTTGTCTTCATAATCGTTATGTTTTTATTGTTATTATTAGTTTGAGTTATTCAGGCTTTCTTTGCCGAGCGCCTTCGGCTATATATAGTCAATTGCTGTGCCAAACTTATAAACAACTGAAAATCAACGATTATCTAAAACAAAGCTGTGTTCATTTCCGAACAACTGTCCGCGCAAAAGCGAACATTATAAAAAATGCAACTGCCGAAAAATATCTTTCGACAATAGCGTATTCAAAAATAGATTTGAAGTTATCTATTCTTTCGAATAGATAACTTCAACTTTAACTCCTGTGGAGCATTTTATGGCAGGAACCTCTACCGTAGTACATCTTTTATCTTTGTCATAAACATACGATACAGCAGTATTACCGTTCACCTTTACGGATACGGGTGCGGCAGTATCAAATATCCGCAACGTATATGAACGTACAGACACGCCACCCTTATAATTACCCCGACGTGCAGAAATAATATACTTACCTCTATTTCCATCAGCTATTTGTTTCAGAGCTGTTGTAGAGTACATAGTGGCATAATCACTATTATTTCCACTGTCTTCATATAAAGAACTTTCACCATCAGAACCGGCTACAATATTCAGGATTAGATTATCCGGACGTTCGGTAACATTCATTACAGTAGGAGGGTTGTAGGGTATGATAGCCCCTTGTCTGAAAAAATAGGGTATTTGCTCGTGTGTGAAATTCATAACCTTTTTACACGGTCCCTCAATAAGTTCATTGGTAGATACGCTCCACCATTTTCCTTCAGGAAACCAGATTTCCTTGGCACTGATACCATCAACAGCAGCTTCAGTAATAGGAACTACAAGGATATCATCACCGAAAAAATACTCGTTCTCATAAACATAAGCTTCCTCACTCTCCGGATATTCATAATACAGAGGACGACAAACAGATATACCGGTATCATAAGCTTTACGGGCCATAGTGTAGAGATAGGGAAAAAGCGAGTAGCGAAGCCGTACCGCCTCAAGCATCGTCGGAAAATTATCAAATTTCCAAATTCGACGTTCTATGCGTGCATCGTTTGTCGCATGTGTACGGAAAATCGGTGTAAACACTCCGAATTGTATCCAACGAAGTACAAGTTCCGGATCATTTACAATACTCTCATCTGTGAATGCATGTCCGCCAAGATCGTGCCCCCAATAGCCATACCCTACATTCGAAGCTGTAGCCGTAAAATAAGGTTGGAAGCCAAGAGTCTGAAAGTTTATAAGAGCATCGCCCGAAAAACCAATCTGATAACGATGGCTGCCCAAGCCTCCCCAACGGTGGAAAATTACAGGTCTGCGGTCTGTACGTTTTCTCACCATATCGTTAAAGAATATATGATTGCACCAGAATGTTTCACTCAATCCGTAAGTATCATTGCTTGTAAGATGTTGCTGCCAGTCAATCCACCAGAAGTCAACTCCCTCACTTTCGTGATTACGGATGATATTTTTAAAGAATGATTTTGTAAAATCCGTATAGTCAATGCTCCAAGAGATATTATCTTTTTTGTCGTTAAGATACTTACCATTAAGTTCCGAGTTCATTGCCGCAAAATAGACAGGCGATTCATTCTTGTTTATACCGTCGGCAGGATGAAGATTAAGGGCAATCTTAAAATTATTATCATGGATATCCCGGAGCAAGCCCTTAGGATTCGGAATCAGATTGGTATTCCACGACCATCCTGTCCAACCACCTTTATCTCCGGATTGTCCATTTCCTACGTTCCAGTGCCAATCCATATCCAGAATCATTACATCGGCAGGAATCTTATTATCCTCGATTTCAGACATAATCCGGCGGTAGTCATCTGCCGAATAAGCAGAGTATTTGCTATACCAATATCCGAATACATAATCGGGCGGCAATGGTATCTTACCCGCAATTTTAGTGTAGTCGGAAATAGCTTTCTTATAATCATTACCATAACCCAGATAATAGATGTCAAGAGCATCCGTATCGGAGCGTTCCGCCCACCAGTCAAACTCCATATCCGCATTGGGCCGGAGAGCATAAGAACGCCCACCGTCAGAGCGTATGGCAGCCCATGAATCGTCTATGACAGCCCATCCGGAACGTGATATCAATCCGTTCTCCATTTCGGCACGCTTATTATCTCCATTACTTCCGTCAAGAGTGCGGCAGGTACCTTTAAGATTCAACGAATCTGATTTACCGGGATACCACACAGACTCACATCCATTGTTATCGATAGTTATGGTCAGATTTTCAGGAGAGGCAGGAGTTGTCACCGGATTTGTACTTTTGCGATATTTCAACCTTACCTTATCGGTAACTATATACAAATACGTATTGTCTTCTCTCTTCCTGAAACGTGGCACCTTCAGTCTACGATTGGTTACGGTAAACGTAGCTTGGTCCTCAAATATACCTTTAGCACTGTATTCAATGCGAATCATCTCCGGTGTAAGAACAGTGAAGCGCGCTTTTCCGCAAATCACCACCGCTTCAGGATTGGCAACCGGATTATTATCGGACGCTGAAGTCTTTGCGGTTGCCAGCATTAGTAGGGCAACCAAACAAATAATTGTTTTCCCCTTTTTAAAATTCAAAAGAAACCCTTGCAACAAGGGTTTCTTTTGAGAAGAAGATTTCTTAAATCCATTCATTGGGCATTCAATGTTTCAATTAAAATATTATTTCAGATTCTTCACTCCTTTCATTGCAGCCTTATCCGTAACTTCCATGATACTGATAGCATAACCACCACCCGGCGCTGCTTTCATTTTCAATACAGATTTGGCCGATACAATTCCTTTCCGAATGGTATAAGCTTGAGGATTAGTTCGATAATGGGCATCCTTACTGTCTTCATAGACAGTGGCAATATACTTCTTATCCTTATCAAGGAAGTCCAATTTCAATGCTGAAATATGACCGTCCTCGTTACTGGTGCAGCCTACAAACCAATTATCCGTTCCCTTAGCCTTACGGGCAACCACAATATAACGTCCCGGTTCGGCTTCAAGATAACGGCTTTCATCCCAATCTACCGCTACATCCTTGATAAACTGAAAAGCATCCATAAAACGTTCGTAATTCTCCGGAAGGTCGGCAGCCATTTGCAAAGGGCTATACATAGTGACATACAATGCCAGTTGACGCGCAAGAGTGGAGTTTACATGAGAATGACTGTTGGGATTCAATTTATTCATATCCATTTCGAAAATACCAGGGGTATAATCCATCGGGCCGCCTTGCAGACGAGTAAACGGAAGCACAGTGGTATGAAAAGGTTTGTTACCGGCAAAAGCCTCGTATTCCGTACCTCTGGCAGACTCATTACCAATCAGGTTTGGATACGTGCGGCAAAGTCCCGTAGGACGTACTGCCTCATGGGCATTAACCATGATACGATGCTTCGCAGCTTCAGTCACAGCATACAGATAATGATTATTAAGCCACTGTCCGTAATGATGTTCTCCGCGGGGAATCATATTCCCCACATAACCACTCTTGACCGAGTTATATCCATATTTATTCATCAGCTGATAAGCCGCTTCCATATGCCGTTCGTAGTTACGTACAGAGGATGATGTTTCGTGGTGCATCATCAGTTTCACCCCTTTTGAATGAGCATATTCATTCAGCATTTTAATATCAAAATCGGGATAAGGAGTTTGGAAGTCGAAAACATAATCTTTAGAATTGCCAAACCAATCTTCCCAACCAATATTCCAGCCTTCCACCAATACTTGGTCGAAGCCATGTTCGGCGGCAAAATCAATATATTTCTTTACATTAGCATTGTTAGCCGGATGGACCCCGTTGGGTTTCACCCCGGTATAATCCGTTTCATCGAGTTTCACCGAAGGAATATCCCAAGTATACGCCCATGGCTTTCCACCGGCAATCATTTCCCACCACACACCGATGTACTTCACCGGCTTAATCCAAGAAGTATCTTCATATTTACAAGGCTCATTCAGGTTAAGAATAAGATTCGATGCCAATATCTTCCGTGCGTCGTCACTCACCATCACCGTACGCCAAGGAGTATGGCAAGGACTCTGCATATATGCTTTGTTTCCTACCGCATCCGGAGTCAGCCATGATTCGAATATTAAATTCTTATCATCCAGATTAAGATGCATGCATGAATAATCAACCAACGCAGCCTCGTGCAAATTGATATAAAGTCCTTCGGCCGTTTTCATCTGAAGGGAAGTCTGCACACCGGTAGGCGAGAAAACAGTCTGCGAAGCATTACCGCTGACAGCGCCTTGCAGCAACCCGCGGATTTCGGAAAGTTTAGACTCCGTATAATCATATTCTTGTGTATCATAATCTCCCGGAATCCACCATGCAGTATGGTCACCGCTCATGGCAAACTGCGAATGTTCCTCCCTAACAACGAAATAGACTAAATTCCTCTGCTGAGGGAATTCGTAACGAAAGCCTATCCCATCGTCGTACACGCGGAAACGAAGATTCATAAAACGGCCGGTCGATGTTTGCTTCAGTTCCACCAGCAGTTCGTTATAATGATTACGTATATCCTTATTCTCTCCCCACACCGGTTGCCAAGTTTCATCGAACGAAGATGTAGAGGTATTTACTACTTCAAATCCCTCCTGCAAGCTTTCCTGCCCGTTCAGTTCAAGGCCCAAGGTACTGGGATTGATAACCTGAGATTTCTTGTATTGTAAAGAATAAGAGGGTTTGCCTTTTTCTTGCAGTTCAAAAGAAAGATGGACATTATTGTCCGGAGAAACCTGTTGGTAAACCTTGGTAGCATTCTGCGCTTGCACCGTCAGTGCCATAAACAACGCACAAGTTACCAATACTATCATTTGAAAAGTTTGTTTCATATTCAAAAGTACCTGTTTAAGTAAATAATAAATAAATCTGTATGATTTATCTGAATTCATATCACTAACTGACAGTTTGTATAACCTATGTCTATTCCTTGATTATACCTCCCCGCCCCTTTACTATATGAGCCTTTATTAAAAGGCTTTTAATAGTACAAAAAATATCCTCATTCATAGATTATTCCGTTAATATAGACATGTATTTATGAATGAGGATATAAGTTTTTTATAAAATCCTGAAAACTGTTATTTCACCCTGTTGATTCAGTTGTTGCTGATTATAATTTCTCTGCGGTTAATGTTACATTTTCCAATTCGGAAGTATTCAGAGTGAGTTTATAAGTACCGGTTTGGGCTTCAGTTACTTGCCATTTGTAATCTCTACCATTCTCCTGACGACAATCTACATTCATGTTACTTCCTGTTACAAATGGAGTATTTGCCTCAGGAGCATAATAATCATCATTAGTATTAGTATATTCTATTTTGGAGAGTATTTTAAAGTCACCCTCATGCAAGTTGATTATCAATTCATATTTATCGTTATCTATCTTTGTAAAATAGGGAGCTCTTTTCAAATCATAACCATTGTTTTGATTTTCACCCTCTTCCACTGATAAAACACTTCCAACCAAATAAACAACATCTAACTTTTCCACTTCTACTTTCATAGTTTCCACATTAACAGTGACAGTATATGTACCTTTTTCTTTTATCACCCACTTATTATCACGTTTAATGGATTCATTATCATAATATATCACAGGATATGCATTCATTTCCACATTTAATTCTACTTCTTTATTAGTTGTTCCATTCATATTAGGCATTAATTGTACATCTCCAATAATACTTTGTTGAAGGAGAGCAAATTTCATTTCTTGGTTATCATCTTTTACATTTCCTGTCCAAGTAAAGGTTTTCCCATCTGCGCTTTTCATCATTTCATACGGCCGTCCCCAATCCGTGAAACCACTTGCCAAGTATAATCTATCAAATTTCAATGTTCCAGGAACTATTATATTATCATCACTTATATCACCATCGTCCCAATTCTTAATGCTTACTCCTGTAATACTTACATTTATATTTCCTGAAGGAGTTGTTTCAAATTTAACTTTATAAGTATACTTCTTACCAGCTTCAAATGTAGTACTGTTACTAATCGTCGCATTAAATATTTTTTCATTCAATTGAAATGTCAATTTACGATCTTCTGCACTATTGTTTTCTTCATTGGGTAACACAATAGCTTCTGTAAAACGATAATTACTCAAATTCCAATATTTCATAACTATGTCTTTTTTTTCACTCCCATCAGCAATCAACAACTTATCATTCAAAATATCATACTGAATATCAGTATATTGATTGCCTATTGCAGCATATATACCATCGGTATTGACATCACCTTCTATTTCAAAAAAAAGTTTAGTCAAACGATGTTTAAATCCAAGATTAATAATAGGAGTACTTTTACTTGCACCTTCTGCTTTTGCTGACATTAAATCTATACGTGGCTGCTCATCCTGATTAGCTAAATCCAACGATAATTTATTTTCAACTACATTTCCTTGCGGATAATAAGCCACTACATTCACAACATCATCACTTTCGGGAAAATAAGCCGTATTAGTTTCCCCGTCAGGAGAAAAATTACCATTGTTCTTATCAATTACTACATAACGATAATTACTTACATCACCTACTATGCTATTTTCTGCACTTACCATATACACACCGATAGCGTCCTTCTCATCCCAATGGTCATCTGCCGCACGTGTCATCAGCATATTGATATCACCATTTATTTGCAGTGGTACCCGTCTGCTATCCATTACCTGTTCTTCTATTTCATTGCTGCAACCTGCCATCATCAAAGCAGCCAGCATAACAAAACATGTGTTCTTTTTCATTGCTTAAGTCTTTAAAGTTCTTAATTATTTTAACCAATCTAAATCTCCTTTTTCTTCCACAACCCAATTTATGACATTACCGTTGAACCCACCTCTTCCTTCTATATCCAACGGCGTATTACCGCCTTCGTCAAGTTTAGACAATACTTCAGTAAGGTCGGTAGTTATTGTCTCAGTTGTTTCATCTTCTTTAGTTATCTCCACCGTCATTATCTGCCGCTGGGCTTTTTCTTGAGATACCCCCAATAGACGCACAGTACCTTTGAGCCGCATACTTGCCTCACCTTCTGCTACCGGTGACGCAGTAAAACTGACAGAAGCTTTAGCCACACTCAGCAGTTCACCGGTAGTTAGGTCTATACTCGAAACTACATTATCCAGCATACCTGTCACCGATTTAATACTCTCCACATCGGTATCCATTGTTATATTAACTTGACGTGTACGCTGTTGCATCTTTACAGTCAGCCGCAATGTATCTCCTGTCAAAGCAAGTAGTTCATCCTGTACTAAATCCTCCGAAACAGAAAATAAATCATCGGGATTACCTGTAACGACAGAACTTCCCTCACTCCTTGTAGCGGCCGTATTCAGGGTAGCTATATTACCGCTAACACTAACTCCTTGCGGTTCATTATACGCCACCATGCCATAATCACTTGTGGAGAGCAATAAAAAACTATTTACATTACCGGTTACTTCCTGTGTTTCATTGCCTATACGCACCATATATTTCGCCGGTGCTGCCGAAGAGCATTCCGACCAATCTGCCGTAAGTTTTACCACAGTCCGCGCTTTCTTCATCGGTGCCGGTAATTCGTCTTCGGCACAACTGCCCATCACGCATAGTCCTGCCAAGAGAAGTAAAGCATTGAATTTACATAATCCTATTCGTCTCATTTTTCAATAAATATTAGTTGGTAAACTTTTCATTTTCCTTAACTCTGCTTTATCTTGCACTTCTATCAAACTGATGGCATAGCCTCCACCCGAAGCCGCCCTAAGTTTCAGTTTGGTTTTGGAAGTAGCAATCCCTTTGAGAATAACATAAGCCTGCGGATTTTTCTTCCAATCGGCATCTTTTGCATCGGCATAAACAGTAGCGATATACTTCTTACCGGGAATCAAAAAATCAAGTTTAAGATTGGATACATGCCCATTCTCATCGGCCGTACAGCCTACAAACCAATTATTTGTACCTTTGGCACGTCGTGCTACAGTGATATAATCACCCGGTTCGGCTTCCAAATACCTGCTTTCATCCCAATCTACCGCCACATCCTTGATAAACTGGAATGCATCTATAAAACGTTCGTAATTCTCAGGCAAATCCGCAGCCATTTGAAGCGGACTATACATAGTACAATACAAAGCCAATTGACGGGCCAATGTAGTACGTGCCTGCTGATCCTTTTTATAACCGTTCTCGTAATAACTCAAATCTCCCTGAAAAATACCCGGAGTATAATCCATCGGTCCGCCCATTAAACGGGTAAAAGGTAAAATAGTAGTGTGATCCACCGGATTACCGCCCATTGATTCAAATTCGGTTCCACGGGCAGATTCCTGCGCCAACCAGTTTGGATAAGTACGGCACAACCCCGTAGGACGTACAGCTTCGTGACTGTTTACCATAATATTAAAATCCGCTGCGCGCTTTGCCACATGGATATAATGATTATTCATCCATTGCGAAGCATGATATTCGCAACGCGGAATTATAGGGCCTACATAACCCGTTTTTACTGCATTATAACCATGATTCACCATAAATTTGAAAGCATCATCCAATTGTCGTTCATAATCAGCGGCATTGGCAGACGTTTCATGATGCATCATTACACGCACCCCCTTTTCATGGGCATACCGCTGCAATTCATCTACATCGAAATCCGGATAGGGAGAAGTAAAACTAAACTGGCGATTTTTAGTATAAGCCGTCCAGTCTTCCCAACCTTCGTTCCATCCCTCCACCAATACGGCGGCAAAACCATGTTTGGCAGCAAAGTCAATATATCTTTTTACATTATCGGTATTGGCCGCATGACGCCCATTAGGAGTCAGCTTGCTATAATCGGTCACTCCCGGTTTTGCACGATTATAACTGCTGTATGCCCAATCTTTCCCTGTCCCGATAAACATCTCCCACCATACACCGATATATTTCATCGGCTTAATCCAAGATGTATCTGCATATCCGCAAGGCTCATTCAGATTCAGAATCAGCTTACTGGCAAGGATATTCCTTGCGTCATCACTTACTACCACTGTGCGCCAAGGCGAGAAGCAAGGGGTCTGCAAGAAACCTTTATCACCGTTTTTATCCGGTACTAAGCAGGCAGTCAAACAAAAAGACTTATCATTTACATTCAATTCCATAGCTGCGTAATCCACCAAAGCAGCTTCATGGATATTAATGTACAATCCGTTACTCCCTTTCAGCATCAGAGGTGTCTGTACTATCAAATCACCCGCCGATTTCGCTTCATACGACTTCATGGCCACGGATTGTTTAGGCATCTCTTCACGTATCTGAGAAAGAGGAGCTGTGGTGTAGGTAAACTCATTGGTGTCATAATCACCCGGCATACAAAAAGCCGTATAATCATGCGCCAAATTGAACTGAGTCAGTTCCTCATTGATAACGAACTTATTCAAAGTAGGTTGTTCGGGAAACTCATAACGAAATCCCAAACCATCATTAAAGAGACGAAAACGTATATTCAACGTGCGCCCGCTGAAACCTTGTTCCAATGTAAGCAGCATTTCGTTATAATGGTTACGGATAAGCGATTGCTCACCCCATACCGGTTTCCACGATTCGTCCAATGAATCCGTCTGTACCGATTTCACACTGAAATCGTTCATTAATCCGCGTTCATATTTAATATCCAATCCGAGACGACTCGGTGCAAGCACAGCTTTACCTTTGTAAGAAAGCTCGTAATAGGGAATTCCCCTTTCTACTACTGTCTTCAGTAACAAATTACCGTCCGGTGAGGAAAGATTCTGCGCTTTCCCCACTGCTGCCAGAAGTAGAAATAACACTATATTAATTGTATTTTTCATATTTCTCTATCTATTCATAAGTGAGACAATCAGAGTTTGGTCAACCTCACAATCTTGCAGGCATGCGCCTCAAGTTCCACATTCAAGTTATCAGCTTCTCCTTCATCTGCATGTTTCCACAAGTCACGCACTTTCATCTTACCCTCAATACCTAAATCGGAGAATTTCACCGAACGAAACTGCTTGGAATCTTCGCGATTGAACAGGCCTATCACCCAGTCACCGTTTGTCATCTGTCCATACCATATCTGACTGTTCGTACTATTTAAAACATCGGATAAAGGTTTACCGGCAAAACCATCCTTATTCAAAGCCAGCATTTCTTCGTTCTGGCAAAACTTCAAATCTGAATTGGCAAAACTATCTCCCGGCACATCGGTAATCGCTACCGGACCGCCCGCCATGAGTTGCAGAGAAATGACACTTTCCTTTTCCGCATCGGAACCGAATGTATTCAAGCGGATAAAGTCACCGTCCATAATCATTTTACCACGTCCGGAGTATTTAGACCAGTGCGTAAAGCCATCGAACATATTGCCACAACTGGGCCAATCTTCAAATACTTTGCCGCGATCGGAATTAGACACATGATGCCAGCCACCGCTCCACGTATCACCAACGATACGCGCCATATTACCATACTCGCGCTCCAGAACCGCATCCTCATGCATATTGGGCATTACCAACGAAGTAAATACACCGTATTTCTTTGCAGCCTTACAGATATATTGCAGAGCAAGTTTATAATTCTCTCGTCCGTACCCTTTACCTTTTATGGCATTCATACCGCGGTCGTATCCGTTTTCATAATAACAAAGAAAGTCCATACGGATAAAGTCCACACCAAGATTCTTATAATATTTAAAGAAACCGTCGATGTACTCCTCAGCGCCTTTATGACTTGCTACTACCCACCAGAAGCCATCATCGGCATCAGGATAAAGTACATTATCTTCACCTTGCTTATAACGCAAATCCTTGAAGGTAATATTATCAGTACCCTCTATAATGGTTTCTTCCGGACCATGTATCCACAAAGGATTGTCATAGACACCCAATTTCAGTCCCTTAGCCTTGCACATTTCCGAAAGTTTCTTCAGTTTTACCGATCCGTATTTCGTCATATATCCCGTAGGATCGGGCTCGGAAGTACCATCCATCGCCATAAAACCATCCGTACAAATCATATTGTAACCATAAGGAAGCAGATTTTCCGCCACATAGTCGATTATATTCTGCCAGGAACCTTCAGACATATCAATAGCCTGTCCTTGCCCACCGGCATTGACCAATTCTTCATTTCTGCGCTCCAATTTCCAACAGTATTCATAAACACTCCAATAGAGAGGGGCGTTATAAGTATGTATTCCTTCCGTATCAGCGTCATCACCGGGAGTTATCACGGGATCATCGGGAATCATATCCGGTGTCCAGCCTGTACCCTTATCCTCGCATCCTCCGAAAAAGAATGTCAATGCCATCAAAAACAGTTTCATATTCAAATTCTTTATCATATCATTATTTTTACCTGAATTTCTCAAACAAGACAATACTTGTTTTATTATACTTTCATTATCACTCAGATTTTGTCAGACGTACAATCTTGCAAGAACGCCCGGGAATCTTATAACTCAAAGAAGTTTCAGCTTCCCCCTCATCCTGATGTTTCCACAAATCACGCACTTTTACCTTGCCCTCAATGCCTATTTCAGAAAAATCGAGTGTACGGTCGTATTCATTATCTTCTTTATTGAAAAAACCTACGATATAGTCTCCGTCGGACATCTGTCCGTACCATATTTGATTTTTTGCATTCCACAAATCATCCGACAAAGGTTTTCCTACAAATCCGTCTTTGTTCAAAGCCAGCAATTCTTCATTCTGATAAAACTTTAAATCACCGCTGACAATCGTATTATACTGATCGGCTACGGCAATCGGACCACCCGCCATCAGTTGCAAAGAAATCACGCTCTGTTTTTCACCTTCCGTATCAAATGTATTCAAACGGGTAAAATCAGCATCCAGCACTACCTTTCCCCTTCCCGCAATGTGCGACCAACTGATAAGGCCGGTAAACATATTAGAGGTAGACGGCCATCCATTGGGATTGAACCATGTAGGGCCATTGCTTGCAAAGTGTTGCCACCCGCCTTTCATTGTATCGGCATCTACCCGAATCATATTACCATATTTCTTCTCCAACTCCGCATCATTTTTCAGATTGGGCATCACAAGCGAAGTGAATACCTGATACTTTGTGGCGGCCTCGGAAATATACTTCAGAGCGAGTTCGTATTCTTCACGTCCATATCCTCTACCGGGCATTCCGCCGGCACCATCTGCCGTTTCAAACAGACAGAGGAAGTCCATACGGATAAACTCTACTCCTATTTTCTTATAATATTTAAAAAAGCCATCAATAAACTCCTTAGCGCCTTTATGACTGGGAACTATCCAAGTAAAAACATCCCCTTTATCCGGATAAAGAACATCATCTTTGGCGGAATTGTACACTAAACTCCCCACTGTAATACCTTCCGTACCTTTTACTACCGTTTCATACGAGCAGTGTACCCATAACGGATTATCATAAACACCCAGTTTCAAACCTTTGGCCTTACATTTAGCTACTAAATCCGTCAGTTTTATACCGGCATAATGGGTCATATACCCACCCGGATCAATACTGGGATCGTTTGTCATTGACATAAAGCCGTCCGTACAAATCATACCGTAACCATAAGGCAGAAGATTCTCCGATACCCAATCAATATTCGCATCCCAAGTCACTTCAGGCATATTCGTATTACTACCGGCCTGTTCGGCTACCCAGGCATACTCATATACACTCCAATATAAAGGAGCGTTCAAACTGATAGGTGCATACACCTGTTCATCGTCATCATCATCATCAGACGGCAAATTCTCGTCAGGAATCATATCAGGCGTCCATCCGGTTCCTTCATCTTGGCATCCCCCAAAAAGGGATGCCACAATCAATAAAAATTGTATAATAAATATTTTTATCATAATTACCTGGTATTACGGTAGTTTTTCAAATTTAACTGTCATATCTATCACATTCAGAGATATCTTATATTTCCCGGCTTCATCCACTCTCCACTTATAGTCGTTCTCATCTGTATTATCAGGATAATTTTTACGTACCATTTTCAGGGCATTGGTAACTGAAGTACCATTTACCTCAGGCATCAAATAATCACACTCAAAACCTTCAGTATTACTCAGGGGAAATTTTATTTCTCCTGAGTCGAGATGTCCTTCCCATACAAACGTACCTTCCTTTTCATCCGGATTATACAGGAAAGCTATTTTAAATGGTGTATTCCATTTGGTTACAGTAGCGTCACCCGTCATCCAAACAGCTTTAATAGGAAGATTATCAGGTATTTCTATTTTCGGTTTCTTTTCAAATGTTATTTCCATCAGATAAGTATCCAAAATTATTTTATAACTGCCTGCCTGAGATTCTGTAATTTTCCATTGATAATCATGAGTTTCTACTTTTTCTTTCTCTACATACTCCATAGTATTATCACCGCCAGGCTCTGTATCATGCGTCTTCGGCATCAAATAAGGTATATTCCAATCCTCACGTAATTCCAACGGAAACTTTAAATGTCCTCCATATAAATCCCCTTCATAAACAAACTGTATATTATTAATTTTCGTCAATCCAACCGCATTCATAATAGTCCAACCTGCCGGAGTAGCATCACCTATCGCCCAAACTTTTTCATATTTATTTTCCGGATATTCACTTGCAATAGTTAATTTCTCCACATCGACAGTAATGAAATAATACCCTTCCGTATCTATGTGGAACAATGTTTCCGTACCATCATCCGTTTCATTATAAACCAATGTATTATTATCGGCGCCTCTTGTATAAGAAGGTGTCAGACTTGTCCGGCTCTTTATGAACTTAAAGTCACCTTGCTTCAAATGTCCGCCCCATTCATATTTTTGTTCGGAAAGCACCTCGTTCATTTTAAGCGCTTTAGTTGCATCCATCCCTTCAACGGCGCTACCTACAATGAAAAGATCTCTCGCCGCAATATAATAACCTGTCACCGAAAACTGCACTTTGGATATTTCCGGTTTCATATATACACTACCTCCTGAAACTTCAGCTATGATTTCTGCCTCTAACATGGCGGTTTCTCCCGCTGTTACCTTCCACCCGTTCAATAAAGCGTTCATCTCCTTGTGCGTATAACTGATACTTTGTACACCTTCCGGAATTTCTACTTTTGCGATGGAAGTCTCAAAGTTATTATCGGCCATATCCATCTTAAAATAATATGTGAGTTTCGTTCCTTCTCCTCGATTGGCAGCACTTCCCCATGTAAAGGATATTGCTTCTTCATTACCCAAATCCTGATTCAATACCACATCACTCGAAGAAACTTTCAGTCCCATCGTGTCTTGTGGGGAATCCAAAGTTATCCGTTCCGTTTCATCTTGACAGCCCATAATTACAAAGGGTAATGTCATTAGAATATTTTTTATCGTATTCTTCATAATAATCAATTGCATTTTTAACCGTTAATTCCAATAAGGGCTTTGAACAAGTTTATCATTCTTATCTATTTCCGACTGATGGATAGGGAACCAATAATAGGCTTTCTTGTATACCCGTTTCAGATAAGGCGTACGTACATAGAAAGAAGAATTATCTTTTCCGCTGAAATTCATTCCGTAGAAATCACCGTTCAATACATTTTCCGCTTCTTTCCAACGGCGAAGATCATCATAACGGATTCCTTCACAGCTCAATTCCACACGACGTTCGGCACGAATCAACTTGCGCATTTCCGCCTGGTCGTTCAAATCAACATGAATAAAATTATCATCCGTAGCACCTGTGGTATACTGACGAATGCCCGCACGTTCACGAATTTTATTCAGATAGACCAAAATGTCTCCATTACCCGGATCGGATTCGTTCAATGCTTCCGCATAATTCAGATAAGCCTCGCCCAAGCGATAGACAATACCCGGACGATACTTATAAGTACCCTGTTTTACATTTAAGTCCGGAGAGATTTTTTTACGTATCAAATAACCGTTTTGTGGAGCATCATGGGTATGCGGATTGTCGGCGCTTCCATTGAAAAAATTAAATACACGCTTTTCCTGTGTGAAATAAGAGTTATTATAGCTCACCGTAATATAGAAACGAGGCTCACGATGACAATACATATTATAAGTATTTTTCTTGCTTATCGCTCCTCCGTTCACTTCCGTATCCCACACTGTATTATCACGAGTTTCATCAGAAACAGAATAACCTGTTTCCACATATTCGGAATTATCATCATTGATAGGCAGACCGTTTTCCATAAAGAATGCATCCACCAACGACTGCGTAACGCCTAAGCCGCCGCTACCGCCACTGGCAGCCGGAGGAGCATGTTTTTCATATTCCCCATATTCCGAACCACCGGGACGTGCAAACAGAATTTCAGTATTTCCTTCGTCATATCTTGTCAGGAAAAGATTTTGATAAGACATAAACGGGTCTATTGTACCATCATCATTCTTCTCCGTATACAATTTATGTCCGGCAGCTTCAGCGGCATCAATCAGTTCTTTACAAGCCTGCGCCGCATACGCCCATTTAGTCTTGTCGGCAGTAGTACTGAAAAGATTCTCGCCGTCCTTATTCTTATGATTTGCATAATCAGGATTTCCATTTACCAACGGACTGGCGGCAAAAAGTAACATACGGGCACGTACTGCAAGACACATGATAGAAGTAGCACGGCCGTATTTACGTGCTTCGGTATATTTGGCAGGAAGAATTTCGGCCACTTCCTTCAACTCTTTATCCACCCAATCCACCACTTCATAATAGGGGCGTTGTCCTTCCATTAAATCCGCCAAATTAAAGTCTGTCGGCGCTATATAGTTCGGTTTGAAAGGAACCGGACCATACGTATTTGACAGCAGATAATAATAATAAGCGATCATAAACCGCATCTCCGCTTTCATATACGTCACTTCAGTAGCACTGATTCCCTGATCGGGCAGCGGATGTACGTTTTCTATAAAAATATTAGCCTCGCGTATCAGCTGGGGCAACCGTGACCAATAGTTACCGTCCCAATCCGTAGAAGGTGTCCATTCGCCCAATAGCATCGGAATTACTTTCCAATCCCATTGCCGCCACCGTTCAGAGGCCGTCATATCATCACTGAGAATATCCCATCCTAATTTCCGCGCGTATCCCCAATAAGGATCGGGAACATGAGAATATACATTGGCAAGCCAACCCTCTGTACGGGTTTTATCTTCGAATACCATAGGGAGTGTCAGTTCCGTATCTGATTCTTTATCCAGATAATCGACGCATGAAGTCAAGAGCTGCATGCCCAAAACTCCGGTTATAATATATTTAAATAGTTTCATAATATGATTGTATAGTTGGTTATCATTAAAAATTCAAGTCAAATCCCACCATCAAAGAGCGCATGGACGGATATTTCAAGCCGTCGACGGTATCCAGTTCAGGATCCCAAAGTTTGAATTTGGAAAGATAGAACAGATTGTTACCGCTCACAAAGAAGCGGATGCTCTTGGCATGAATTTTACGCGTAACAGACTGAGGAATACTGTAACCCAATTCTATTGATTTCAGTCGCAGGAAACTCATATCTTTCTTCCACCAGGTAGAAGCACGGTTATTATTGGTATTCGTACTCTCTGATAGACGAGGCCAGAACACATCCTGCGAAGGATTCTTTTCTGTCCAGCAATCGGTATAATTATCATATACATTACCCAATACGCCTTGTCCGCTTCCCGGAATAAAATAATCGGAACCACCGATAACGCGATACGCATCTGCAGAGCCCTGGAAGAAGAAGCTGAAATCCCATTGCTTGTAATTCAGGTTACCACCGAAACCGTATACCATACGCGGATCTTTTGTTCCGCCTATATATCCTTCATCCGCTTCCGTAATGACCCCATCATCATTCATATCGACATATTTGATATCTCCCGGACGTACCTCCGTTCCTAATTCAGGTTTCGGTATACCGGGTTTCAGTTCCCCGTTTATAAAATCATCTTCCGTAAAAAGGCGTTCTGCCTGCAATCCCCACAGGGTATTAATGGAGCGTCCCGTAATGGAACGGTAAGTTCCTTTGACCGATTCCGGCTCGTCTTTCTCCAATATCTCATTTTTAGCATAAGTGACAGTACCTCTCAGGCTCATTGCCCAATCATCATTGAACCGTTTGTTGTAAGTTACCGAAAGATCATATCCCTGATTATTCACTTTACCATAGTTGGCATACGGATTAGACACGAAACCTGCTTGGGTAGGGATGGTAGAACGTTGCATAAAAATACTGGTACGTTTTTCTTTAAAGAAATCCAGTTGTACATCCAACTCGTTCCACAACCCCAATTCAAGACCGATATTCATTTTAAGAGCTTTTTCCCAAGTCAGATCGGAAACCCCTACTTCACCTTCCTGAATACCTGTGTAATAGTTGCTATCGGTATATCCGAAATGATAACCGCTGGAATTACTGTTAATGGTAGTGATATATGCAAAACGACGACCGCCGATATTATCATTACCTACCGAACCGACAGAAGCTCTCAACTTCAATTTTGTAATGTCTTCCTGCAAATTCCTCATGAAGCTTTCTTCTGAAATCAACCAACCGATGGCTACGGAAGGGAAGAAACCGAAGCGCTTGCCTTTTGCAAAGTTCTCCGAACCGTTGTAACCGAAATTAAATTCACTGATATAACGGCGGTCGAAAGTATAAGAAAGACGACCGGCGATACCTTGTGTACGATTAGGTTGTACATCACCCCAGTCATAGCTACGCTGGTTGTATAAGAAAAGCGCATCAAGCGCATGTTTGTCAAAAGTACGGTTATATGTAACGGCAGCTTCCAGATAAGTACTTTGGTTTCCGTAATTGGCGTTACTTGAATGGTCTAAAAACTCACTACCATAACTCAAAATACTGTGCACCAATTCTCCTTCATCATTACGCGACTTGGCCACACTGTAATAATCAGGTTCCTTACCGCGAGTAACAAAATTCTCATTATATGTATCGAATGCAAACGTCATTTTCATTTTCAGCCCCGGAGTAATCATCTTTAAATTCTGTTCCAAAGAAAAAAGAGATTCCAGCTTACTTTTTCCACCGCGGTAATAACCGTTCTGCGTATTCATAGCCCACGGGTTTTTACGGGTATTGCTGACACGAGGAATGGTACCGTCCGAATAAACGGCAGGATGTACAAACGGCGGAGTCTCGAAAGCAGCTTGAAACAGTTCATCCGTACTACTTCTCGATTTACGAAGATTCTGTAAATAACCTCCCACATTGAAACGTAAAAGCGTCGTTTTCGTCAAATCCAAATCCACATTGGCACGAATATTATAACGGTTCAGTTTGCTTTGCGTATCGTAAGGCAGTGTTTTATCAGACCCCATAATTCCGTTTTCATGGTAAAGAGAAGCTGTCAATGAATAGCGAAGTATTTCCGTACCGCCGGATACCGTCAGATTCGCACGCGTAGAATTAGCGTAATCCTTGGTTATCGCATCTATCCAGTCTACATCAGGATATAAATCTTTATCATATCCATAATAAGTCTTCAAAATCTGGTCTTTCGTAAACAGCCTTTTGTTCGGGTCGGACTGAAGCGTATTCAGCAAACTCATATATTCGGCAGCTCCTATGAACTGAGGAAGCTTTGTAGGAGCCTGAATAGATTGCTCCACACGTAAATTTACGGAAGGAGCAGATACCGAACCGCGTTTGGTATTAATCAAAATAACACCGTTGGCACCTCGCACACCATACATGGCGCTGGCCGACGCATCTTTCAATACCGAGAACGATTCTATTTCCGCCGGATCGATATCATTCAAACTACGCTCTACGCCATCTACCAAAACCAACGGAGACGTATTTCCGCTGAATGAAGATATACCACGAATCCAAAAATTTGAGTTATCATACCCGGGCTCTCCCGAAGGCTGTACGGCAATGACACCTGCCAGTTGTCCCGCCAGATTATTACTCATGGAACGGGATGAACCTACCTGTAATTTCGCAGGCTCTAAAGTTTGTACGGAACCGATAACCGAGAGTTTCTTCTGATTACCGTATCCCACAACTACCACTTCATCCAATGCTTCTACATCTTCCAATAAAGTAATATTAAAATTGATATCATTACCAACCGGAATTTCCTGAGTTTTAAATCCTACATAGGTGATGACAAGAATACTGCTTTTATCAGGTACTTCAATATAAAAATGACCGTCAATATCGGTAATAGTCCCCCCTGAAGAACCTTTTACCATAATATTTACACCCGGTAAAGTGTTTTTTTCTTTGTCGATGACAGTACCACTGACACGGATACCTTTTTGCTGCTCGATAGTCTCACTTTCGGAATATGGAGTTTCCGCATATAACGGAAATACATATACCCCGCAAAATAAAGAACCTACAAGCAGTGTTTTCTTTAAATTCATAGTAATTACATTTATTGGTTATTAAATGATATTATAATCAGTCCTTGTTATAATTCAAAGGCTGATGCAAAAATCATAAATTAATCTAATACAAATAAATATATAAGATTAAAATACAAAGACAGTTTACTATCAAATACCTGAAAATCAAATATTTGATAGTAAGATCAAGACATAAAAATATAAATGCCGTACAATACTTAAAAGGATGTAATCTGCATAATATTTTCTTCAAAATGCTCCGGATTCAGCGATTTCAGCCTTAACCGCGAGCGATAAGAATAGATGGTAGCTTTAGAATAGCGTAAAAAAGATGCAATGCGTTCACTATCGGTGATTCCCAAGCGAATCAGAGCAAAGATACGCAGTTCCGTAGTCAGACGACCCTCTTGCTTAGGCACAATGGAGTCGTTTGCGGGTAACAATGAATTGAATGCTTTTACAAAAGACGGGAACAGGTGCAGGAAAGTTTCATCAAAGGTATTATAAAACGCTTCGAGTTCCTCTTCGATAATGACGGAAGATTTCAATGTTTTAAATAAATCCTCAAGTTTACCGGACGCCGCTTTTTTATTGAGCATTCTGCGGTAATTATCCATCTTGTCGATGTAAGAAGAACATTCCGTCATAAACTTGGTAATGTAAAGCTCCTTAATATTGTTAGCTTCCGAAAGCGACTGGTTCATATCCGACAATGCGTGATTGGTTTCATGGAGCTCTTTATTGGCAGATTGAAGTTGTTCGTTTACAGAATTAAGCTCCACATTCAACTGTCTTAACCGTTCATTAGCCTTGTTCAGCTCGCTTCTTGCCGCCGATAGTTTTTTTATTTGCCGCCGTACATAAATTACCAAACCGATAAGAAACACAGACAATATGCTGATACATGCCAATGCAATCATCATCTGTTTCTTTTCTTTCTTCGTTTTGACTTGATAGGCATTATCGATAATAGGCAATGTTTGTGTCACTTCAATAGTACGCAGGCGGGCATTACAGAATGTAGCATCATCCAACGAACGACGCATATAAATATATGCCCGGTTGATATCGCCTTCTTCATAGAGGATAGTGGCCAATCGGCGCAGCGAAATATATTCTTTTACCGCCCATTTCATATCAGCCATTGCAGAGACAATCAAGTATTTCTTTTCTTCTTCCCTGTTTCCTTGTCTTCTGTAAAAATCGGATATGGAGTAGGCCACATAGGCTACATCACGGTTATCAGGATCCAGTTGGCGGTAAAAATCGAGTAATATCTGCAACCCTTTGCTATAATCTCCCTGTTCCAACAATCTGTCAGCACGTATATAAACATCGGTAGAATCATTTTTCTGCATAATCGAATCTTTATAAAGCATGGCTTTTGCCCGATATTCCTTGCTTTGAGACTCGATAATGGTATACTTTACCATAGCTTCATACAGTGTATTGTAAATGAGGAAATAATACCTCTCCAGATATTCTGCCAGCGTAGTCCGGTTAATATTTTGTAAAATATCCGATGCTTCTTTATACATACCGCCCTGTATCAGCACATAAGCCATATTCAATCTTGAATCGTCAATGTAATCCTGGCGATTCATCTTATAGGCAGATACCAGTTTTTCCTGCGCATAATGAAGTGCGGAATCAACCACATAAGAAGAATATTCATTGAAAAGAAAGTTCTTCAACTGATAGCGTTCTTCTTCCGATGCGGTTTTGCGTAATTTTGATTTTACGTCAGAAATACGTTCCTCGCGAATATCAACATATTTCTGCTGTTCAGCCACTACTCTATCCAAATCTTCCAAAGAGGGAAAAGCGGTGTTTTGAGCCTGTCCAGCACAGAAATGTAACAATATCGATACGAAGAAGATGATTCTTTTCATTTTTATAGGTTTTTCAGCAACAAAGATATGAAATTTATTACATTCTTGGTGTTAATACCTCTTTCTATCTTCTTCCCGCGCAATACACTCCACCTAATATCAACATCGCACCCATGAGCGAGATTACAGTAAACCGTTCGTCAAGCAGTACGGCAGACCCTATCGATGTAAAAAGCGGATTTAAATAAATGTAGTTGGAAGCCCGTACCGTACCCAATTTTTTCAAAATCATATTCCATACCACAAAACAAATTAAAGAAGCCAGCACCCCTAAAAAAAGGAGATTCATCCAAACCGCCGGTTGCAAAAATCCGGAAAGAGAAAATTGCCAGGGACGAACAAGGAATACGGGAAGTATAGTCAGTACCCCATAAAAGAAAATCTTGCGGGTTATGAAAGCCGTACGGTAACGACCTGACATTTTTTTCATTATCAAACTGTAAAATGCCCAGGAAAAAGCGGCAAGCAAAGTCAGGAAATCGCCAAGGGGTGAAATCTTCAACACAAAATGGCCGTTATACACTACTAACGCCACCCCTACTAATGCAAGCAAAGAACCGCCTATCAGCGCGGCGGTGGCTTTCTCCCTTTTATAAATCAGCAAAGACAGAATAGTGGTGAGCAACGGAGCCGTGCAAACAATGAAAGCCACATTGGTAGCCAGTGTAATTTCCAATGCCGTATTTTCCGTCAGAAAGTAGAACGAGCCACCCGTAACGCCACCCGACAACAACCAAAGTTCATCCTTCCAATTATCGGCAAACAGTTTGCGCGGAGAGATAAACCAAATACCCAGATAAGCCATCAGAAAACGAAGCAAAAATATCTCTTGCGGAGAAAGTCCGTATCCTATCAATACCTTCGTAGAGATGAACGTCAGCCCCCATATCCCCACTACAAGAATGGCAATAATATGATAAATGTAATTTTTCTTCGCATTCATATACGACACGGATAAGTTGCCGGCAAAGATACGCTATTTCTATTTTCAATACAATGAAATAACACCTTTAATAAACGCCTTCGGAAATTTACTATAATTCTGAAAAAATTATAGTAAAATTCTCTCTGAATTTATTAACGGCCTATTTCTCCCCTATCAGGGTTTTTACAATAAAAATAAACAAAAAGGGATGCAATCTTCACAGATTACATCCCTTGAAATATCCTAAAAAATCTTTTTTGTAAAATCCTATTGAATTAATTCAGCCATTATTTGTATTACAAACAAAAAATTAGTTTTAAAAGCACTTTACAAATATAGTGAATAAAAAGCGTATTGTCAAGTATTTCATGCTGTTTTTTTACACTACTTCGCTACAAATCTGAAAATAAAGACTTAACTTTGCACCGTTTAATTAACAGGATATAAACCGAATCAAGCAAACTATCAACAAGTTTCAGTAAGTATATCAACAAGTTTTCAACAATATAATAAAAACCATTATGGAATACAATTTCAGAGAGATTGAAAAGAAATGGCAGAAACGATGGGTAGAAAATAAAACCTACCAAGTGACGGAAGACGAAACAAAGCAAAAATATTATGTACTGAACATGTTCCCCTACCCCAGCGGCGCAGGTCTGCATGTAGGACATCCGTTGGGATATATCGCTTCGGACATTTATGCCCGTTACAAACGTCTGCAAGGTTTCAATGTCCTGAATCCCATGGGATATGACGCTTACGGCCTGCCCGCAGAGCAATACGCCATACAAACGGGGCAACATCCCGCAATCACTACCGTCAACAATATCAACCGCTATCGCGAGCAATTGGACAAAATAGGTTTCTCTTTCGACTGGAACCGTGAAATACGTACTTGCGATCCGGAATACTATCATTGGACACAATGGGCTTTCCAGAAGATGTTCAACAGCTATTACTGCAACGAAGAAAAGCAGGCGCGTCCCATTGAAGAACTGACAGAAGCATTCGCCAAATATGGAAACGAAGGACTGAACGCCGCATGCAGCGAAGAACTGCGCTTCACTGCCGACGAATGGAACGCCATGAGCGAAAAAGAACAGCAGGAAGTCCTGATGAACTACCGTATCGCCTATCTGGGTGAGACAATGGTAAACTGGTGTCCGCAACTCGGTACCGTGCTTGCCAATGACGAAGTGGTAGACGGCGTATCCGAACGCGGCGGTTTCCCCGTAGTTCAGAAAAAGATGCGTCAGTGGTGTCTCCGCGTGTCCGCCTATGCGCAACGCCTGCTGGACGGACTGGATACCATCGACTGGACCGAATCCCTGAAAGAAACACAAAAGAATTGGATAGGCCGCAGCGAAGGCGCCGAAATCCAATTCAAGGTAAAAGACAGTGATTTGGAATTTACCATTTTCACCACCCGTGCAGATACCATGTTCGGAGTTACCTTTATGGTGCTGGCTCCCGAAAGCGAATTGGTAGCCCAAGTAACCACCCCGGAACAAAAAGACGATGTAGACGCTTATCTGGAACGTACCAAGAAACGTACCGAACGCGAACGTATCTCCGACCGCAGCGTAACAGGCGTATTCTCCGGAAGCTACGCCGTCAATCCTTTTACGGGCGAAGCAGTACCCATCTGGATTAGCGATTATGTATTGGCAGGATACGGAACAGGCGCCATCATGGCAGTGCCTGCACACGACAGCCGCGACTACGCTTTTGCCAAACATTTCGGATTACCCATCGTTCCGTTGGTAGAAGGCTGCGATGTGAGCGAAGAAAGTTTCGATGCCAAGGAAGGTATCGTATGTAACTCACCGATTATAAATGAAGAATTAAGAATGAAGAATGAAGAATCGGGCTGCGATGTAGAGGCGAACGGTAATTCTTCATTGAACTTGAACGGGTTGACTATCAAGGAAGCTATCGCTACTACTAAAAAATACGTGAAAGAGCATAATCTGGGACGTGTAAAGGTGAACTTCCGCCTGCGCGACGCTATTTTCTCACGCCAGCGTTACTGGGGTGAACCGTTCCCCGTTTACTACAAGAATGGTATGCCTTATATGATTGATGAAAGCTGTCTGCCTCTGGAACTTCCCGAAGTAGCGAAATTTCTGCCTACCGAAACAGGTGAACCGCCGTTGGGGCACGCCACTAAATGGGCCTGGGACACAGCAAACAAATGTGTAGTGGACAACAACAAGATTGATAACATAACTGTCTTCCCGCTGGAACTGAATACAATGCCGGGATTCGCAGGTTCGAGCGCATACTATCTGCGTTATATGGACCCGCGTAACCATACTGCCCTGGTAGACAAGAAAGTGGATGAATACTGGCGTAACGTCGACCTTTACGTAGGCGGTACGGAACACGCTACCGGTCACTTAATTTACTCCCGTTTCTGGAACAAATTCCTGTACGACCTCGGTATTTCCGCTGTCGAAGAACCGTTCCAGAAATTAGTGAACCAGGGTATGATTCAGGGAAGAAGCAACTTTGTATATCGCATCAAGGATACCAATACATTCGTATCGCTGAACCTGAAAGACCAATACGACACTACCCCACTCCATGTGGATGTCAACATCGTATCCAACGACGTTCTCGATACGGAAGCGTTCAAGGCATGGCGTCCCGAATATGAAACGGCGGAGTTTATTCTGGAAGACGGAAAGTACATCTGCGGATGGGCTGTCGAGAAGATGAGCAAATCCATGTTCAACGTCGTCAATCCCGATATGATTGTGGAAAAATACGGTGCAGACACACTTCGTATGTACGAAATGTTCCTCGGTCCCGTAGAACAGTCCAAACCCTGGGATACGAACGGCATCGACGGTGTACACCGTTTCATCAAGAAATTCTGGTCTTTGTTCTACGACCGTAACGATAATTATCTGGTAACCGATGAACCCGCTAACAAAGAGGAATTGAAATCTTTGCACAAGCTCATCAAGAAGGTTACGGGAGACATCGAACAGTTCTCTTACAATACAAGCATCAGCGCCTTCATGATTTGCGTAAACGAACTGTTTGCGATGAAATGCAGCAAGAAAGAGATATTGAACCAGCTCACCGTCACGTTGGCTCCTTTCGCTCCGCACGTATGCGAGGAATTGTGGGAAACATTAGGAAACACAGGTTCGGTATGCGATGCGCAATGGCCTGCATACAATGAGGAATACCTGGTGGAAAATACGGTGAACTATACCATTTCATTCAACGGAAAAGCGCGTTTCAATATGGAATTCCCCGCCGATGCCGCATCGGACGCTATTCAGGAAACGGTATTGGCAGATGAGCGTTCCATCAAGTGGATAGACGGAAAGAATATCGTCAAGGTAATCGTAGTGCCCAAGAAAATTGTAAACATTGTTATCAAATAACAAATATGCAGATTACAAAACCAACCAAAACGGAAGTGATGAGAGAGTTGAAAGACTATATTTTCATCACTTTCGGACTGATTTCTTACGCTATGGGATGGGCCGCGTTCCTTATCCCCTATCAGATTACGACCGGCGGTACCACAGGTATCGGAGCCATCATCTATTATGCCACGGGATTTCCCATCCAATGGTCGTATTTCATCATCAATGCGGTCTTAATGACGTTTGCCATTAAGATTTTAGGACCGAAATTCAGTATCAAGACCACATTCGCCATCTTCGGACTGACTTTTTTCCTATGGTTCTTTCAAATGTTGGTAAACGGACCGGATGGAGTGCCACCGCAAATTCTCGGACCCGGACAGGACTTCATGGCTTGTCTGATAGGCGCCGCCATGTGCGGTGTCGGCCTGGGTGTAGTATTCAACTGCAACGGAAGTACGGGCGGTACGGATATTATCGCCGCCATCATCCACAAATACCGTGATGTTACCTTAGGCCGTATGATTATGGCTTGCGACGTGATTATCATCAGCTCCTGCTATTTTATATTCAATGACTGGAGACGGGTTATTTTTGGTTTTGTAACGCTGTTTGTCATTGGTATCGTATTGGATTACATCGTTAACGGCGCACGACAGTCGGTGCAATTCTTTATCTTTTCCAAAGATTATGAAAAGATTGCCGACCGTATCACCAAAGAGACCCATCGGGGTGTGACAGTGCTCGACGGTATAGGCTGGTACAGCAAACGTAATGTGAAAGTATTGGTTGTATTGGCATACAAACGTCAGTCTGTCGAGATATTCCGCCTGGTTAAGGACATCGATCCGAATGCTTTTATCTCTCAAAGTTCTGTTATCGGTGTGTATGGAGAAGGTTTCGATAAATTGAAAGGAAAATGAAAAAGAAATTTGTATTTGCAACCAACAATGCTCATAAGTTGGAAGAAGTAACTGCCATTTTAGGAAATAAAATAGAGCTTCTTAGCATGAAAGACATCAATTGTCACGCAGATATTCCTGAAACTGCAGATACACTTGAAGGAAACGCCTTGCTGAAAGCAAGATATATCTTTGAAAATTATCAGCTGGATTGTTTTGCCGATGATACCGGTTTGGAGGTGGAAGCGCTGAACGGAGCTCCGGGAGTATATTCCGCACGTTATGCCGGTGACGCGCACAATTCGGAAGCCAATATGAAGAAATTATTGCAGGACATGGAAGGCATAGAGAACCGTAAGGCACAATTCCGTACCGTTTTCGCCCTTATCATCAATGGAAAGGAACATCTGTTCGAAGGTATCGTAAAAGGCGAAATAACGAAGCACAGGCACGGTACTTCCGGTTTCGGATACGATCCTGTTTTTATTCCCGAAGGATATACGCAAACGTATGCCGAAATGGGTAATGAATTGAAAAATAAAATCAGCCATCGGGCACTGGCTACGAATAAACTTTGCAATTTTCTTTCAAAGTAAACAGTATCCGCCATTCAGAGCGAAGCGAAGAATCCACTCTCTCTTATATCTCAATGTATATAATATAAAGAAGGAATTCTTCGCTTCGCTCTGAATGACAGATATCTTTGAATAATATAATTATGCCTGATATAAGGGATATAATTAATTATAATTATAGTCTCAATCTACAATCCCAGTTTTGCGGAAATTTCCAACATCTTCTTGATTGGTTTCACTGCTTTTTCTGCGATTTCAGCATCTACCTTGATTTCGGGAGACTCGTCTTTTAAGCAATTATAGAGTTTTTCCAATGTGTTTAGCCGCATGAAGTTACATTCATTGCAAGCGCAAGTGCTATCATTGGGCGGAGCCGGAATAAACTTAGTCTGCGGACACTTCTTTTGCATCTCGTGCAGAATACCGGATTCCGTAGCAACGATATATTCCTTTTCGGGATGAGCAATCGCATACTTCAATAAAGCTGCCGTAGAACCCACTACATCCGCCAGTCTCAAAACCGTACTCTTACATTCGGGATGAGCCAGTACTATTGCACCGGGATACTGCTGCTTTAATTCAACAATCTTTTCAACCGAGAATTGTTCGTGTACATGGCATGCACCGTCCCATAACAACATGTCTCTACCGGTGACGGAGTTAATATAATTTCCTAAGTTTCTATCGGGACCGAATATTATTTTCTCATCTTTGGGGAAGCTTTCAACGATTTGCTTGGCGTTGGTGGACGTTACCACTACGTCTGTAACAGCCTTTACGGCAGCTGTCGTATTCACATAAGATATAACCGTGTATCCGGGATGCTCCTTGACAAACTGTGCAAATTTATCTGCCGGACAGCTGTCGGCAAGCGAACAACCTGCCGCCATATCGGGCACCAATACCTTTTTGCCGGGACAAAGCACCTTTGCCGTCTCACCCATGAAGTGGACGCCGCACATCACAATAATGTCGGCTTCCGTTTTTGCCGCCCACTGCGCCAAAGCCAGACTGTCTCCAACGTAGTCGGCTATGTCCTGTATCTCACCCTTCTGGTAGTAGTGCCCCAGAATGACCGCATTCTTCTCTTTCTTCAGCTGCTTGATAGCTTCTATCAGATTATTCATAATAATAATTTTTATTTCTCTTCTTTCTTTAAAAATCCTTTGATAGTAATGATAGGCTGTTAATAGTGTGGACAAATTAATATGATTTTTCTTGCCCATGAAGTTATTAGTATCAGATAAAATTTTATCCTAAGGTTATTAACGTAAGAAATCAAAGTTATATCTATTGATAATAAGCCCCCTACTCTCTCATCACTTCACTTCATTAACATCTTGTTGATAAACTGCAAAGTTAATAACTTTAGAGAGATTAATCAGTGAAATAGGACTTAAAAATGTGTTTATACAGCCTTTGAAAATTCAGCTTAACTTTTTTGGTTTGTTCGTTATGCCTATCTGATATGCGTTACTTTGAATAATGCAAGTATTATTTCTAAAAATCTTTCCATACACTATTGACACCTTTTCAACGGTTATTAACAGGGATGTGAACGGAAAGAAGTATCTTTGCGCAGTGTGAGTTATTACATATTACACAGATTGACATAAAGCATATGAGCATGAATAGAAAACTGAAAATAACCGAACTCAATCGTATTAGTACAGAGGAGTTTAAGGAAGCGGAGAAATTGCCGTTGGTAGTTGTATTGGATAATATTCGCAGTTTGCATAATATAGGTTCCGTATTCCGCACTTCGGATGCTTTTCGTATTGAATGTATCTATCTGTGCGGTATAACGGCTGTTCCACCCCATCCTGAAATGCATAAAACGGCTTTGGGAGCCGAATTTACCGTTGACTGGAAATATGTTGATAACGCTGTTGAAGCTGTTGATAACCTCAGGAATGAAGGATATACGGTTTATTCCGTGGAACAGGCGGAAGGTAGTATTATGCTGAATGAGTTGACTTTGGATAGAATCGGGAAATATGCCATAGTAATGGGGAATGAGGTGAAAGGTGTTCAACAGGAAGTTATCGACCATTCTCACGGTTGTATTGAAATTCCGCAATACGGCACGAAGCATTCTTTGAATGTATCGGTTACGGCAGGTATCGTTATTTGGGATTTATTCAATAAACTGAAATAAGAATCAAGAGGGTGCCTAAAAGTATATTGTAATCAACAGATATATGCTTTGATTATTAACAGAATTATCTAATTGATTTTTATTAGTTTATACTCTTACTTGTTTACGTTGCTAACAACGTTATCAACATGATATGAACCGGGTTTACAGTTGTCCGTTCTCTACCATCAGGATAACCCTTTCGGTGAGAGCATCATCTCCCGTAGGGTCATATTGTTTTTTCAGGCTGGCTCCGAACAATGCGGCAAAGGTTTGATAGAATCCGGCTTTGAAAGGTCCCATAAACGCTTTGACCAGTTCATAAGAAGTTGAATTGGTTTGCCGGTCTACCAACTTTATCAACAGCTTTCCCTGAGCAAAAGACAGTTTTTTCATGCGGGGGGTATATTGTTCTTTCAACCCTTTCTCCACAGCTTTCAAATGCTTTTGCCGTTCTTTTTCGGTAGGGATGGTTTGCAGATATTCGTAGGTTTCAATGATGGCACGGTTGATTTCTTTGGAAATGGGCAATACTTTTTTTACATCACGGATGAGTTTATAGTACTTTGCCATTTCACGCTTGTTTTTGAACTTAAGCGGTTTGAATATATAGACGGTAGGAAGTTTTACGTATGGAATCGTATCGCCGTTATAAATGCACATGGGGGTGAGGTAGATACTTCCGGACATATCGGTTTTGGGTTGTCGCTGGGCATGGCAGGTCAGGCTTCCCAATGAGAGAAACACAATGAGTATTACTATATTAAGCCGTATGTTCATGTCGCAAAAGTACACCATTCTGTGTAATGTTGTTGCATTGCTTCCGTTTTTCCTTGTTCAATTAACTAATTTAAGGTAACTTCGCTGTCCGTAAATTTGGAATACCCTATTATCAATGACAATAATCAAGGTAGGAGTTTTTATAAGTATGCTGTTAATAACTCCTATGCTTGTAGCTCAAAACGCAACTGTCTCTCTGTGGGAAGAAAATCTGGAACAGCTTTCTATGGATGAAGAAGAGAAAAATTGGGAAGATGAGTTGGAAGAACTTTCCAACCGCTTGCAAGAACCGGTTAATATCAATGTTGCCACTAAACGGCAATTGGAAGAGTTTCCTTTTCTGACGGAAATTCAAATAGAAAATATTCTGGCATATGTGTATATACACGGACAGATGCAGACTATTTATGAACTGCAGATGGTGAAAACAATGGATAAGCAAACCATTGAATTGCTGTTGCCTTTTGTTTGCGTAAAAGTGGTTGAAGACGCTTCCCGTTACCCTTCTTTAAAGACGATATTGAAATACGGTAAACAGGAAGTGCTGACACGTATGGATGTTCCTTTCTATACCCGTAAAGGATATGAGAAAAACTATTTGGGACCTGCCGTTTATCATTCGTTGCGTTATGGTTTTCGTTACGGGGATTATTTGCAAGCGGGAATAGTGGGGGAGAAGGATGCGGGAGAGCCGTTCTTTGCTCTGCAGGATAAAAAAGGATATGATTACTATTCTTTTTATTGTCTGTTCAAAAATTTGGGTAGAATGAAATCGTTGGCGTTGGGTAATTATAAGTTGAGTTTCGGCCAGGGGTTGGTACTCGGTACTGATTTCGGGTTAGGAAAGACTTTTTCTATGTCTGCGTCGGAATATCGTACGGGGGGAATCCGGAAGCACGGTTCTACGGATGAATACAATTATTTTCGAGGGGCGGCGGCAACAGTGGAAATTCTTCGTTTTTTGGAGTTTTCCGCTTTCTATTCACATCGTTCTATGGATGGAGTGGTAAAAGACGGGGAAATCGCTTCTATTTATAAAACAGGGCTGCATCGTACGGAGAAAGAAGCGGATAAGATGAATGCTTTTACCCTGCAATTGACAGGCGGTAATCTGACTTATGAGAAGAATAAGTTGAAGGTGGGTATAACCGGTATTTATTACTTTTTCAATCATCCTTATGAACCGGACTTGAAGAAGTATGCAAAATATAATTTGCATGGAAACGATTTTTATAATTTAAGTGTGGATTATAAATACCGTTCGGGAAAATTGGTATGGGTAGGAGAGGGGGCGGTGGGAAAGCAAGGTTATGCTTTGCTGAACCGATTGAAATATAAACTATTAACAGGTTATCAACTATTGTTGATTCACCGTTATTATTCACATGATTATTGGTCTTTCTTCGGTCGTTCATTCGGAGAAGGCAGTATGCCTCAGAATGAGAATGGCTGGTATCTGGCTGCGGAAGCAACTCCTTTGGCGCATTGGACGTTTTTCGCTTCGTTGGACTTGTTTTCTTTTCCCTGGTGGAAATATCGTATCAGTAAATCCTCAAAAGGAATGGACGGGATGTTTCAGGCGGTTTATTCTCCTCGCAGAAATTTGAGCGTATATCTTAATTATCGTTACAAACAAAAGGAGAGGGATGTGTCGGAAACAGGAGGAAAGGTTACATTACCTGTTTATCATCATAAACTCCGATGTAGGCTTACTTATATGCCGGGAGCTTTTATGCATCGTATTACAATTGATTATAATCATTTTCGGCAGCAGGACGGAAAAGGTTATAGTTTTGAGGGAAAACAAGGATGGCAATGTACACAATCTTGTGCTTATACGTTTTCCGGTTTTCCTTTGGCTGTATCTGCACAAGGTACTTATTTTTATACGGATGATTATGATTCCCGTATCTACGCTTCCGAAAAAGGGTTGCTTTATACATTTTATACTCCTTCTTATTATGGCAAAGGTTTTCGTTATTCGGCTAATGTACGCTATGATATGAACAAAACTTTTATGTTTCTCGTTAAGTTCGGGCAAACTGTTTATCGAAATCGCAAGGCTATTGGTTCCGGTAACGATTTGATAGAGGGGAATAAAAAAACAGACTTGCAAATGCAGTTCCGTATTAAGTTTTGAATAACAAGTAAATACGCATAATTAGCTTATACTATCTGATATAAAATTTTCAATATTTACTTAACCGCGCTGTTTTTAGAAGTATTTATATGTTTATTTTCTATATTTGCCGCATTAATATAAATCATAGATAAGATGACTGTTATTTATCCGTCTCCCATATTCGGTCCTGTCCATTCCCGCCGTTTGGGAGTATCTTTGGGAATCAATCTGCTACCGGAAGACGGTAAGGTGTGTAGTTTCGACTGTATTTACTGTGAATGTGGATTTAACTCCGATCATCGCCCTAAAAAGCCGTTGCCTACGCGTGAGGAAGTACGTATTGCATTGGAAGCCCGGTTGCAGGATATGCAAAAGAACGGACCTGTTCCCGATGTACTGACCTTTGCCGGGAACGGAGAACCGACCGCACATCCGCATTTTCCTGAAATTATAGAGGATACGCTTGCTCTGCGTGATAAATATTTTCCGAAAGCGAAGGTGAGCGTACTTACCAATTCTACTTTTATTCATCGTCCCGCTGTGTTCGAGGCTTTGAACAGGATAGATAATAATATTCTGAAATTAGATACGGTGGATGAAACTTATATCCATGAGCTTGACCGCCCGGCGGGACACTATTCCGTGCGTGAAATAATCGAGGGGATAAAAGCTTTTAAAGGCAATTGCATTATTCAAACCATGTTCCTGAAAGGCGGTTTTCAGGGCAAGGATATGGATAATACGTCCGATAAGTATGTTTTACCCTGGTTAGAGGCCGTAAAAGAGATTTCTCCCCGCCAGGTAATGATTTATACTATTGACAGGGAAACTCCCGACCATGACCTGCAAAAAGCTACACACGAGGAATTGGACCGTATTGCGGCATTAGTGAAAGAAGCGGGAATAGCGGTAAGCGTTTCTTATTGATAAAACTTATCGGATTTATGCCTTATAAAAAAACAGTTAAGGGGGATATCCTTCGCAGACGTCCCCCTTATGAATTTTGTAGAGTAATTTTATGAAAAAAAAATGAAAATTTGAGTTTTAGTTTTCGTCCTCGTCAATCTTTGCTTCCGCAATGATTTCTTCGGGAACTTTATCGCAACGAATGTATTTGTTCACATCATTTTCGTCATCTTTGGCTGTCCAAATCATTGAACCGCTTTCCAATAAGTCGGTTACGATATATTTATTGTTCCAGTCACCATTACCGAAATCATAGTCACCGCTGATGATAGAGCCCAGATAAGGGTCTACTTCGATGCTGAAATTTCCGGTGATGTAACGGGCATACATACTGTCGAACTTCTGATACATCTCAAAAGTTTGTTCTTTACGGTTGAAAGTTATATAGCAGTATGTACCTTCTGCCAAAGGGGCTCCGTTCCATTCGGAGAGTTCCCACGTACCGTTCAGGTTGGCAGGGGTAACTTCCAAAGTCGGGATTACCGGTTCGTCGTCATCACAGGATGTAAGACAGAACAGGAAGGCGAATAAAGCCATCAGTTTGAAAATATTCTTCATATCGAATTTCTTGTTTTTATCGTTACTTAATACAGTTTACTTTTATATTCAATGTCCGGTCTGACGGGCGCGCATCTATTCCTTCAAGGATAATCGGAAAGGTAAACGATTTACCTTTTTCTGCAGGAATCAGTGATGCGTTGATTGTTACTACAATATCGGCTTCACCGCCCGGCTGAATAACTTCCGGTTCCGTACGGAAAGTCGCGAATTTGGGGATGATGAGAGCTGACAGGCGTAGCGGCTTGTCTCCGCTATTTCCACATAAAATCCGTTCCGAGGACTGACTGCCGCCACCCACTTCACTAAATTTCATTTGGTTCTGTTTCAATCTCAGTTTTCCCATCGCATACGGATAACGTGCCCACTCATCTGCTCCGGGAACGACATTTCCTACCAGCGTCAGGCGTGCCACCGGAGTTTTATCCGAGGAAGACAGATAAACGAAAGCATTCGTATCTATCGTTCCGGGGTGATTTTTCGGATGATAAGTCAGAGAGATTGTCCGTGTCTCACCCGGTAATATATCTCCGGTACGTACATCCGCTACTGCACATCCGCAAGTGGTTCTTACACGTGTAATGGTAAGTGTTTTTTTACTTATGTTCTTGCATGTAAAACGGTACGTTTGCGGAGCGTCGTCCTCAGTCAGAGTTCCAATATTCAATACAGTTTTATCGAAACGCAGGATTTGTTCCGCCTGCTTCATTAAAGGCGGGTTTATCAGCAAATCGATTTTTTCCTGTGAACGGAAAGGGAAATCCTGGGCTGTCAAAGCCCGGGATTGTCCGACTCCCGTACAGAATATCAGTAACTGTATCCAAGTAATTGGTTTCATTGGTAATCTAAATTACATCCATCCGTTATCATTAGCATTCTTACGAACAGTAACGGCAATAGTCTGTTCGCTTCCGTTGCTTACTTTCACTGCGATATGGGCAGTACCGGTCTTTACTCCGGATACTTCCATGAATGTACCGTTAACGGCTACTGTTGCAATGGCTGCATCACTCGATGTACAGGTATACGTCAGGTTTTCACCGTTTACAAAATAGTAGGCAAGGTTGATAGTGGATTTATTGCCTTCGGCTACATAAACATTAGGTACTTTCATGTCCGAACCGCTTCCTTCGATATTGTTCAGCAGTAAGGCGGCATCTGTCAAACCTGTACCCATTTTACCTATATAGCTCAGCAAATTCATTTCATCGATAGAACCGCCTGACGGAGAAAGATGATTGCGGTAATATTTCTTTGTTTTTACATTCTGATACCAGCCGTCCACATCTTTTACGGATTCCTTCATCAGTTCTATAAACTCAGGCGCTTTGAAATGACGACGTTGCTTTACGGCGTACGACAGGCCTAATGCGGCTACGCCTGATATGTGAGGACAAGCCATGGAAGTACCGTCCATATAGCCGTAAGTGGCATTACCGTTCTTTATCCAGGTAGAAAGGATAGAACCGGATTTTGTCCTATTGATTTCTGTCCATTCTTCGGGATCGTCCATCGCAGGTGTATTGTGATATTCAGTGTCACCGCCTGGGGCACAGATATCTACGTTCTCACCATAATTGGTATAAGAAGCCGGAGTGAAATCAGCAGCTACGGCAGCTACAGTAACGCATTTGGTATATCCGCCCGGATAACCCGGTATACCCGCATATTCATTACCTGAGGCAAAAACAGCGATACCACCGTCAATTACTCCGTTAGGAGAGCCGGCATTGTTGAGGAAGTAATCTATTGCGTCTTTTTCCAATGGATAGGTTTCTTCCCATTCTTTCTGAGTGGCCGGACCGGGTGTATAACCGTCTACCAGATTGGCATCGCCGGAGTTGTAACCCCAACTGCATTGCAAGATAACGGCACCATTGTCGGCAGCATATTTTATGGCTTTGGCTTCGCCGTCCAATGTAACGCCACCTTCACCGTCGAATACCTGGCAAGACATGAGCTTGACACCGGAGTTTGGTGTACCGTCTCCACCGGCTATGCCGGAAACACCTTCGCCATTGTTATTGACAGCGGCGATTATACCGGCTACGTGAGTTCCGTGACCGGTATCGTTGGCATCAGTCCAAGATATCAGCCCGCTGTTTTTCACGAAGTTATAACCGTATCTGTCGTCTTTATATCCGTTTCCGTCAGCATCTTTTCCGGCACGAAGCTGTTCTTTCTCATTAACCCACATGTTGGCAGCAAGGTCGGGATGTGTATACATTACGCCTTCGTCCAATACGGCAACGATAATGGAAGGGTCACCTGTACATTTTTTCCATGCTTCCAGACAGTTAACGTCACATCCTGTTACCGATTTGGCATTTGAATTACCAAAATCAATGTCTCCTACGTTATTGAGATTCCATTGGGTTACAAATCCCGGGTCATTGGGCGCTGTACTAAGTGTACGTGTAGCTGCTGTTTTTTGCAGTACAGCTTCACTGGTATAAGTACGGTAATTACCGGAGTAAGCGCGTCTGATACGACTGTTACCCTGTACTTTAGAAATTTCTCCCAATTTGGAAAGACGGTTGGCTGCTTCCTGTAAATCCGTATTTTCATCGAATTTCACCAAATACCACAGGTGTAATCCTGCGGCACGGGTACGTTCTTCATTTTGTTGGTCTACGGGGAAGATGCGCTCAAAGTGGTATCCACCCAGAATTTCCAGAACTTCGTCGGTAGATGGGATTCCTGAGCGGGTCATTGCTCCGCCGCTTCTTGTGGCACGTGTCATTGTTTGGTCGAGGATGTCGGTCATTTCAGGTTTGAACTTAATCAGCAACTCACCTGAAGTGACATCCGCCGGAAGTTGAACTTCCGTCCCCCCGGTCGGGGTGGACGGTTGTTCAATGATTTCCTGATCCGAACAAGATGCCAGTGTCAAAGCAAACAGTGCTACGTATAAGAATTTTTTCTTCATTGTTTCTTTTTAAAAATTGTTCTTGTTAATGATATACTCATTTCGGAGCTTTTAGTTGGCTACATATCTCTTATAGTATAATGGATATGCTACACCTTCTTCGTCCTTTTCACCTGTAGTACCGTAATAATATTTATAATTAAATTTTACGTTATCTATATTATTGAATCCTACAGGTTGAGATTTTGAGTCTTTTGCTTCATCTTCTTGAGCGAAAATGAAAGTTTCCGGACTCCATTCTACAAAGTAAGGATGGAATAATATCCATTTTGGTAATGCTCCTGTCAGATAATTTAAATTGAAAGAGAATGCGCGAGCTTTTGGAAGAACACGTGGAACATCTTGTCTTGTTACATTTTCAAAGACCACTGTTTCACCATTACTATAAGTTACTTCCTTAATTTCTGTACTTGGTTTTAACCAACCACAGGTATCTGCAGATATTTTAGTAAGGTAGATTGAAGGCTCAGCTTTAAGTTGATCTTCTGTGAAGAAATCTTCATCTTGGTAATGTTGAATGGTTAAAGCATTGCTCACTTCATCATCATCAGGTAACTCTCCCTCAATATAATTATAAGAAAGTGACAGTTCTCTCAGGCTATCCCAAGTCAATAACTTCATAAATGCATTCTTGTCTGCTATATTATTGAGGTTAATATGTAAACCGACTTTCTTACCATTGTATTCATTAGTTCCGCTGATTTGGCTCAATTCTTTTATTATATCTACACGGCGACATCCGGTTAAGCTTAATGCGGTTAATTTAGGGAAGTTTTCTTGATTTACTATATCGGTAACATCCGATAATTTATTGAAACCATTACTTGCCAAATTCAACGCCTCTAAACCTGCATAACTTTCGTCAACTTTACCACCTAATTTGATGAAGTCTTCAGGTAATCCATTCAGACCTAAAGCATATACAGATAGTTCTTTCAGATGTTTTAATCCACAGATTTCTTCACCTAAAGAAATGTTACGGATTTGCCAGTTTGCATTACTTTGAATAGAGAATGATTCCAGATACTTCAGATAACGAACTTCTTTAGGTAATGTTTCACCGTCCTTTAGGTCGATTAACATGAACTGTACAGAACGTACACGGCCGATAGCGTTCTTATCTCCGTTAGGAAGTTCATCGGTAGCCTCCCAAAGTTTTACGTAGCTCCAGTTCAACATGCTTTCACTGGTATCGAATCCTACCATACTCTGAACTTTTTCATTGATGGCAAGGATAGCGATTGAGTCACCTGCGCGGTCATCTGTAATTCTCAAAGCAGGTTTCTGATTTACGGTTAAGATAACTTCACCGGTAGGATTACCTTCGTTGTCTACCAACTGTTCATCAGCATCTTGAGGAACTAAACGGATTTTTGCAACGCGTGTGTAAGGAGCAATATTCGTTTTCCATTTGAAGCGTACTTTAACGGTACGTGGACGATATCCTCTGTCTAAATCAATCTTTAAATCAGATTCTTTAGGTAGGGTAATCCAATCTTTTCTATCGGATTCCATTTCCTCTTTCTCTTCATCTGTCATTGATTCGGCAAAAGAATACTCTATCTCACTTTCTATTTTGAAAGCGACGTTGGCAGAAATCGTTACATCAAAATAACGGTCGTCATATCTGGCGGAGTTTTCTATTTCTATTGTAGGTTCTTTCAACAAGATTTGTTTGCCATAACCAAATTGAGTTACTTTAATCAATTTAGGTTCTTGCCCCTCTACAGAGAAACGTATCTGTGCTTCGCGGGATACTTCCAATAAGGTAGAGTCAATAGCCAGGCTACAGTCTGCCGAACCCAAACCATTAGCAGGAGATATAGATATCCAGGGCTGGGATGAGCTTGCCACCCAGCTGTTATTAGACGAAACAGCAATCTTTTCTGTTCCTCCTTCGGCAGCGATTGTAATTTCCTCTCTGTCTACCGCAATGCCACCGGAAATTCCTGTTTCATCATCATCTTTACACGAAGTCATAAACCCCGTGCAAAGAATCAGTCCTAATGTTATTTTACTTAAATATTTCATTAATCGAATCTTTCTTATTGTTTATCGTTTAATATCCAAAGCGTCACAACCGCGAATGTCCTGTGTTTTGTCATAAATCAGCATATACATGCCTGCTTCAATGTAAGGACATATACTGGTGAGGTCGATAGAGATATTCGGATTGTCTTTGATATCCAGAATCCAAAGTTTAGGTGTCATTTCCTCATTTACTTTACGGATATCGTTTGAACCGATCTGTAATTGGAGAAGGCTCGGACATTTTGTGATTCCGGTCGGCCAATCACGCAGACAACGTTCACCGGCAGCATTACGCTGATGGCGAATACCGAAAGCTTGCAGCACACTACTGTTCAATGGCTGAGTTGGGAACTCGGAGAAACGGTTGAAACTTACGTCCATATTGGTTAAGTAAGGCAAAGTTGTCGCCCGGAAGTCATCGGACAATTCTGTCAGCTTATTAAAACGTAGGTCGATAGTGCCTAACAGATATGTGTTCTTAAATTCCTTACCATTTCCATCTTTACTTGATAATGAATATTGAGGGATTTTCTCTAATAAGTTATTGTTCAGCGTAATCGTAGTAATCGGTGAGTTTGCTTTGAACAACTCTGTAGGGAACTTGCTTATTTTATTAAAGGATAATGTTACAGTGGATGCATTGATTCCTTTATAGGTATCCATCTCATCAGGATGTATATTGTTACCACCATCACTACCAATTTCATTATAAGAGAAGTCTACTGATCCCATTACATATACCGAACCGGCATTAAAGATATTAGGAATGTATTTCAGCTTGTTGTGAGCAAAACTTAAACTCTCCACTTGGTCAGTAAAACCACAGAAATCTTTTGGAATTTCTGTGATCTTATTGTAATTCAGATTCAACTGTGTCAATTTAATATCCGCTCCGAAAGGATATAGTGTTGTAATGTTATTAGACATACAATCCAACAATCCTAACTTTTTCATATTCTTTAAATATTGATTTTCCGGAAATACTTCCAGGTTATTGTAACTCATATAAAGAATTTGGATTTTCTTTGCAGATTCACTTTGGATGGGATTGGCTAATCTTTCCCAATCCTCAGTTAATTGTGTCCCCTCAATACCTTTGGAACAAGCAATATTAAGTACTTGCATTTCTGGAATCTTATACAAGAATTCCGGTAATGTAGTTAGTTTAGAACAGTTATACAATTCGATATCTGTCAACTCTGTCATGTTCTTCCAACTCCAATTTGCAGCTTCGTCTTTATACAGTTTGGCGTATTCCGAATTTTCATCTGCCCAGTCTGTACAGATGTTTTCAGCAAGGAACGGAGAGTTACCCATATAGAATTGCTGCAATTTGGTAAGGCGCATTACAGCTTTTGATATATGTGTAATCTGATTGGTATAGTTCCCTATCTGCGTATCTTTCAAATGGATGCGGTTGTCTTTTTTGACAGCTTTCATTTTCGGATTACGGTTGACTGAACTTTGTAACAGTTCGGACATTTCGATACGCGGGTCATAATCCAGAAACATCTCTTTGTAGCTCATACGTACTTTCTGCTTCTGTGACTCTTGCATATTTTCGTTGGTAAACAGTCTGCCACCTGCAGTTTCGCTATGCGAACCAAGGGCAAGAACTCTCAACTCGGTTAATTGTCCGATAGCATCAGGTACTTTACCTTTTGCACCAAAACCTTCAATACTAAGTCCTGTTACACGGCCTTCGTCATCCAGTGATACGCCCGGTTGGTCACCCCACATATCCAGTTCTTTGTTGAAGTTCCAATTAGTACCTTCAGGACTGCCGATACCATGATATCCCCAGTTCTTACCATCCAGATTTTCCCAAATTTCTTTCAGAGCTAAATAGTCTTTAATATATTCAGCTGTTTCAGAAAGTTTAATAGGAACAATAGCTCCCTCAGTGAATTCATTATCTATAATAGTAAACTCATCACCTTTAACATTAGTAGCTGCTCCAAGAGTGGAAACTATAGCACCTTTTTTAGAATAAGTAATGTATTCGGTAACTTGGTAAGTACCTACCGGTAACCATACCGCAGAGTCACATTTTGCCGTACCGATGTCCATATACTTATCATCGGCATTGTCGGGATTTTGGTGTTCTATGGATTCTTCTTTATATTTTACTTTTAATCCTTTGATGGTAGTAGGGACACGTGTAAAAGTATTGGTTACGGTTACATCTATGATAGCAATGTTGCTAAATAGATATTCTTTTTCGTCATCTAAGCTGGCACGTGTGGTAAGCCCGTCTTTAATAAGTTTAAAAGTAACGCTTCCACGAGCTTGTACATCTGCTGTCAAATCTTTTATGGTAAGTCCTTGTGAGATAACAGAGAATGTTTCGTTATTACTGGCAGATATACTTATAACAACCTTATCCAGTTTATCCAGCAGTTTGTAGCCAATGATTTTATAGTCACCTACTAATAACTGTAATTTGTCACTTCGCATGCCATATTCAGCATTGCTTTCATTATAGGCATTCAATACTAAAGTTTGAGTAATACTCTTACCGTTGTATTGCATCTCTATTTCAACTTTTTGTACATCACCCAACTTACTCAGAGTTGTTGTACGGGTTGTCGTACTCGATTGGTTTTCCTCCTCTTGTACATAGGATGCTGACTTGTAAATCTTGAATTGTACGTAGCCATACTGACTGCCTTGCAATTCGTCTTTATCATCAGAACATCCACCCATCACCATGCCAAATAGCATGGTGAAGAGCGGTACAAGAAATAGTTTCCAATTTATAGTTCTTTTTGAATTCATTTATTATGTCTTTTTACAGTATTACTTAATACGTATTTCGTTTAAGTATTATTTAATATCCTTTTGTCTTTTCAATTTTGTAACAAAAGATAGAAAGATAAAAAATGATCGGATGTTTAATACATTCCAATATTTAATTCTATGGCAAAGTCCATAGTGTCAAAATTTCCAATACCAGCCATGATTTGATCAAAGGACATACTACTTGGGTATCCTGTTAATACCATATATTCTTTTCCATCAATAGTCTTATTTGTAATTTGTATTTCTCCTTCCCATGGATTGATTGTACATAACTCCAAAATCATGTCCTGCTGGTATTGAATTTGTTTGGATACAAACAGATTTATTATTTTCTAAAAGAGATTTTGAAAAACTTGCATTCCAAGCTATAGAAGCCATTTGACCGGGGTATTCTGATATAGAAATTGTTTGATCATTATTGTCAAAAGGAATTAAATCCTCTTCTTTTACTGTAGTCCAATCAGTAATTTCTTTATTTGTATAAAATCCTTTAAGAATAATTTCTATTTCTTCATTTTTGGGTTCTTGAGTAAAATGAGTCCATATATAATCAGTATATTCGTCATTCAGATAATCCATCGGTGCGCCATTATCACTATCTCTAGTGAATAGAGTTGCTTGGAGATCAGTATCTTTTATTTTGTTCCAGATTACTTCAGGAATTACTAATATTGCCGCTCCTCTTAATTCAGCTCCTTCCGGAAGGGCAGCAACTGTTAGAGTCAACTTAGTACCTTCTTCTACTATTGTTACCCAATCAGGTTCTTGAGTTACATCATAAGTATAGAAATAAGTACCCATTGCAGGAGTTTTTATTTCTGTGATTTTTAATACATGGAACTTATCATCACGAACAGTTATAGTTGAACTCAATTGATTTTCATACTTAACTCCTTCAGTACCCTCCATACTTCCACTACTTGTTTCAGTGAATACTGTTCCCTCAGGATTTACAGTAAGCGCATTGATATATTCAGGTTTAAACAAAAGAACGTTTTCTTTTAATCCTTCATAAGCAACAGGAACTGAAACATTAATAAGTCCTTCATTGGTAGTTTGTACACCAAATACTAACTTGTGACCTTTTTCGGTAGAGATTGAATATTTAGGATCAATACCTTCTGTGTTATCGTTGTTGAAAGTCAAATTGAATTTACCTTCTCCTTTATTTTCAACTTTTATCCAATCCGGATTTTCAGAGGTAGAAATACCTACTTCGAATTCAGATTCGGTAAGGATTGTAGTATAGACAACATCTATTTTTTCATAGCCGCTACCTTTAATGATGATTGGATTTTCTGTATTATAAACATTACCATTCTCATCTTTGATGGTTAAGCCATTGAATACTTTTTTAGGGCGAGTAATTTTGTAAATTACCTGCTCTTTTTCACCCAGTGTTAATGTGATTTCTGCTACATTATCATCCGAATAATTTTGTCCGTCACCGGAAATTTTAGCGGTGATAGTTTGCTCACCGGCTTTACCTGTTATACTGCTTTGCGTAAACTCACCATCAACAAATTTACACCATCCGGCATTACTTGTGAGTTTCCAGTCTACAGTTGCTTTGAAAGAAATAGTTATAGTTCCATCTGCATTACAAGTGGCTTCCTGTAATGTAGGAAATTCAATTTTTTCACCTGGAGTATTTTCTCCATCATCGTCTGAACAACCTGTGAATGACACAATAAACATCATAGCTAATGCCATGATCCAACTCATACTTTTTAAATTTAATGCTTTCATAATTGTATGATTTTAAATGTTAATATCCTTGTTCTTTTAATTTTTCAGCCTCTGCTTCACTAATCCATTCGATTACATTAATGAAAGTACCTACTGTACCATATTCCGAACCATCTTTATTATCGACACTTACTGTAACGAATTGCAAAAGGTAATTCTCGCAAGTTCTATAATAAGAAGTATAGCTTGTAGGCTGATTCAATAATAAATTGCCATTACCGTAGATAGTTCCGAAAGCTTCTCCTGTACTACCGCACACTTGCTCTTTCATTTCAATCAGTGGTTTAAGCGGGTCTTTGGTATTGAACTTTATCTTTGTATCGTATCCATCGTAGTAGATGCCGTGTAGGATAATTGTATTTTCTTCTTCCGCAACGTCGGAAGTAATCAGACGCATATCCACATTTTGATTGGGTATGTCGTTACCGCCAAAGAAAGTAGAAGTAACTGTACAGTATCCTGTAAAGTTATTGATGTCGAACGGACAAACTTTCTGCAGTACAACTTTAGTTTCGGTGCCGTACATTTCCCACTCGTTAGATTCGGGAATGATGAGGTGCAGGGCAAATCCTAATGAATCGGTAGGCTCGATACTCTCATAGTTACCTTGTACTTCCACATTGGCTGCCATTTCACCGGCTTTGATAGTCACTGTATTTGAAAGGAGTTTATAGTGCTTTCCTTCGATAGCGTTGCTCTTCTTGTCTAATATCTCGACAGCGAAAGTACGATCGTAATCGGCAGGTACAGTGGCTGAAACGGGGACATTGAATATCTCATTGCTTTCTTGCACACCGTATTGGTAGAGCGTGTCGGAAAACATAAGATAATTAGGCCCGCTGTATACCACCTTGTCCTGTTCGCATCCGACAAGGGCTATCAGTGCAGCAACGGCTGTAATACATCCAAATAATAGTTTTTTCATTATCGTATGTTTTTAGTCTTATTTGTTACTTTCATTAGGTTCCACTTCCGAGCCCGGAGCATCCAGTTCGTGCTGAGGTATCGGCCATACGAACATAGGATCGTCCGCTTCCACTTTCAGACTGCTGCCGTTGGAAAGTGACTGGTCTTGCGGTTCACGTTTGAAACCTTTGTGCCAGCGCTTCAAGTCTTGCAGGCGGAAACCTTCCATATAGAGCTCTTTTACGCGTTCTTCCTCAATGACTTTCATTGCGTTTTCTTTGTCACCCATAGGGGTAGAACCACCATACGTAGCGTAACGTGCCGCACGGATAGCGGTAATGTCTTTTCCTGCTTCAGCGGTCTTTCCTGATTGTACGTATGCCTCGGCACGTATCAGATATTGTTCCGACAAACGGAGTACTTTCGGCATGGTAACGTGAAGAATCTTGTAATTGGTGAACTCTTCGTTACCGAAATACTTAATCAACAACGGCCAGGTAAGTCCGTGGCTGTATCCGGTAGTGAAAGACTGGAAGAAAGTGGAAGCACGCAAGTCATTTGCATCGTATAGATTGATAGCCCACTTTGCAGGAACATAATCCGGACGCAGAGTGGTGTAATCGTAGTTCGCAAAAATAGTTCCTAAACGGCCGCCATAGGAGTTGATAGTGAAACCAACTTTCCAGATAGCCTCGGTGGAGTGGTCGTTTGTCCACATATATTTATAATAGCTGATGCCGGAAGAAATCTGCTGTGTACAGCTTGACAATGTGTAATAGCCGCTTTCAATAACCTTGGTAGAGTATTTGATAGCTTCGTCCCACTTTTTCATGTAAAGGGCTACACGGGCACGCAATGCGTAGACGGTGTATTCGTTGAAGTACGGAGTATCGTATAATGCACCGCTGAAATCTTCTTCAAGTTCCAGCAAATCGGCTGCACGGTCGAGGTCGTCCAATACAAACTGATAAGAGTCTTTTAATGAAGAGCGTTTCATTTCCTCATCACCGCGATAGTGTTGACTAAGGATAACACCCAGTTGATTGGCGGCATCTTCGTCGCTTTCGTATGCCTTGCAGAACAGTTTAATCAGTTCCGAGTAGGCCAGTGCACGAGCGAAATAGGCTTCACCGCAACACTGATCCAATTTGTCGAGGGCTGTATCGTCCGTTGTGTTCTTTCTTACATTGTCTACTCTGTCGAGCAGGAAGTTACAACGGTTGATAACTTCGTACAATGAACCGTATACGGCTTCAATATCGGTATTGGTAGCCAGGATGTCTTTCCAACGCCAGATATCGCCGTAGATATTCGTATTGCCGTTTATTCCATAAACGAGGTCGGTCTGCAAATCGGGCAACAATGTAAGGTTACCGGAGTACAGGTATTTGCTCTTGTAAGCGTCGTAAATACCGATAACAGCCAGGTTTACATCGTCTACCGTCTGAATGGCCTGGTCGAAAGGCACTTCGTCTTCAGGCAGTTTGTCCAAACAGGAAGTAGCGGACAACATCACGGCAGCCAACATTATATATAATCTGAATTTTTTAATCATCTTTCTTTCTGCTTATAATATTAGAATGAAACTTCAATACCCAATGTGAACTGGCGTGATGCCGGATATTGTGCTCTGTAAATATTGCTTGCAACTTCCGGGTCGAGTCCTTTGAAACCGGTAAAGGTCAACAGATTCTGACCTTGCAGGTAGACACGTGCGGATGTGAAGAAGTTGGTTTTCTTCAGCAACGGCTGAGGAAGTGCGTAAGCCAGCGTCAGGTTCTTCAAGCGAAGGAATGAAGCGTTTTCGAGGAAACGGTCATCGAGTTGGGCAACCACTCCGTAACGGGGAATGTCTGTAATGTCACCCGGCTTTTTCCAGCGGTCGTACAACAGGCGTCTTGACTGGTTGTATGCGCTGTACAATCCGTTGCTTTCTTCGAAGAAACGGTCGTTGTTCATTACCCAACGGTCGGCCATCCAGCTGAATTGGGCAGATAATGACAAGCCTTTCCAACTGAAAGTTGTTCCGAAACCGCCGGCCCAAGGAGAGTCGAAAGTCTTTCCGGTCATTACTTTGTCTTCTTCGCGGAACTCGGTGGTTATTTCACCGTCTTTAGTGTACCACAAGGCATCACCGTTGGCAGGATTTACTCCGGCATAGCGGTTCAGGAAGAATTCGTGTACCGGGTGGCCTACTACGTATTTCAATCCGGTAGTAGAGTTCACATATTCCTGTACACCGTTATAGAGTTCTACGAGCTTGTTCTTATTATAAGATACATTGACATTCAAATTCCAGGCAAAGTCTTTGGTACGGATTACATCACCGTCTATTGAGATTTCGACACCACGGTTTATCATTGCGCCGATGTTTTCCCAACGGGAACCTTCGCCGGTTACGGCGTATGATTCGGGAACGTACATCAACATATTGCTTGTCTTCTTATGGTAAAAGTCGATGTTCAGGTTGGCACGGTTGAAGAAGCCCAGACGCAGACCGACATTGTTTGCCCAGGTCTGTTCCCAGCCTAAATCTTCATTTCCGCTCTGTTTCGGATAGATTCCGGCTTCGTCATTGTAGTTAGGACCGCCGGCAACCAATGCCAAGTGGTCGTAATTGGGTATTTCCGAGTTACCGGAAGTACCGGTACTCAATGCAACTTGTGCGCTGGTAAGCCATTCGATGTCTTTCAGGAAAGCCTCGTTCTTAACATTCCACATGAAACCTAACGACCAGAACACACCCCAACGGTGGTCTTTACCGAAACGTGAGGAGGCATCGGTACGGGTGGCAACTTCTGCGTAATACAAATCTTTATAATTGTATTCACCACGGAAGAAGAATGACAGGTATGAATAAGAGTCATTGGAATCCGCCCATGAAGAAGCGCGTGTACCGGAAGTTACATTCGTTAATTTGTCATTGGCTTGCCCGCGGGTAATTACCTGGAAGCCTGTTGACTGATAGTCCACCGCTTCTTGTCCCAACAGGAAGTTGAGCGAGTGGTCATCGTTCAATGCCCAACGGTAATTGACGGTAGTAGTTTCACTCAATGTAAGAGCGTCTGAGGAGTTACGTCCGGCAGAACCGTTTCCGTCATTAATAATATAGCTGGGATATGACCGCATGAAAGCCGTAGAGTGAGAGTAGTCTGCACCGAATTGCGTATGAATGGTCAGGTTCTTAATCGGAGTAATGTCTGCAAATACGGTAGACAGTACTTTATACTTCTTATAATTAACCGGATTGTTGTTCATCCACTCAATAGGGTTCTGACCTGTTCCCGCCCAAGTTCCGTTGTTTTCGGAAGCTAAAGAACCGTCTGCATTGTACGGGTTCCAATAAGGCAACATAAAACGGGAACCGGAAATAGGAGTATAGAGCGCCATTTCTCCCTCTTCCGCCTGCTGAACTTCTTCGTAAGCGGCCATGGTGTTGGTTCCGATTTTCAACCAGTTGCTGGCTTTTACTTCTGCGTTGGCGCGCATATTGTAACGACGGAAGGAAGAGCTTTGGGCAATACCGTCCTGGTCGTAGAAACCTCCGGAAACGTAATAGTTCAAGCGTTCGGTAGCGCGGTTTACGGAGAGTTCGTAGTTCTGCAGCGGAGCGCGGTCGTTAAATACTTCGTTCAGCCAGTTTACATTGGTACGTGAAAGGATTTCATAATCCTGTCCGGTATCCAGACCGATTTCTTTCTCAAACTGAATACGTTCGGGAGTGTTCATCATTGTCCAGTTGTCGTTAGACGCCAACTGTGAGAAACCGTACTGAGCACGCAGCGTTACTTTAGCCTTATCCATTGCCAGACCACGTTTGGTAGTGATTACAACCACACCGTTTGCGGCACGCGCACCGTAGATAGATGTTGAAGAAGCATCCTTCAACACGGAGATAGATTCGATATCTCCCGGGCTGATTGTGTTAAAATCCGAACTGGAAATAGGCACACCGTCCAGAATAAACAACGGGGATGTACCCGAATTGATAGAGTTGGTACCGCGAATCTGGAATACCGCCGCTTTACTGGGCTCTCCGGAATTGGAGATAACTGACAAACCCGGCGTCTGTCCCTGCAATGCCTGGTCGAACCCGGCTGCCGGTACATTTTCCATTTTTTCCGATTTTACGGTTGATACAGAGCCGGCAATCGTCCCCTTTTTGCGGACTCCATACGCTACTACCACTACCTCGTCTATTAACGCGGCATCCGGAGCAAGACGAACATTCAGTGTACCGGTCTTGGCACTGACTTCATGTTTTTGCGATTGCATACCGATGTACGAGAACAGTAAAGTGGCTCTTGCCGTACCTTTAATCTCAAGACTGTAGTTACCGTCAACGTCGGTTACTACACCATTTGTGCTTCCCTCTTGCAAAATCGACACACCAATCAACGGTTCATTATCCTCTTGGGAAATGACCTTACCCTTTACAAAGAATCCTTGTGCAAAAGCAGATTGAATAGTCAATAATGTAAGAAAGACAAACCAAAGAATTGATTTTCTCATCCTTGTCTTTAAATTATTATTGATTAAAATTAAAATTGATAAATATGCTGTTGTGGAATTTTTGGAATAGTCTTCTTCTTAACGTGAAATCTCATCACGCTTTTTTACGTTTCTCCAAACAAAAGATAGACTGTGTACAGTATTGTATTTCATTTTTTTAGCTGAAAATAAAATCTATTATATAAACCGTTGCAAAGGTATTAAATAAACTAACAGCATCATTAATAAAATAGCAAATAATTATGTATCGAATTGTAAGTTTATAAAGGGCTTATATTATTAAAAAATAGAAAAAGGACAGATGATTATAGAGTGTATATCGAAAAGATAAAAAAATAAGTGATATAAAGTGTGAAAAGCAAGTGGATGTGTGACAATATGTTTGTATAAATATGTAAGGTTAAAAAGTGTTTCGTTTTATCGCTTTCCCCATAAATTCAAATTATAGGTTGCTTCTACCCGTTTTTCAATATTATCGGGTAGGGCAGGGAAGAAATCCATGCCGGTAATACGCTCTACTTCATCCACACTATTAACATAAGTATCTAAGGGATGATTTCCTGATGTATTTTTATAAATAAACCCGATAGCTTTAGGCGGATTGCTGTTTGTGCAGAGTATTACTTTGAAAAAGGCTTCAGGCACGGTGATTTTATGCTTCTTACCGATAGTACGATGCTTTTGCCGATAAAGGACAGGTCCGCAAACAATATAGATTTTTCCTTCTTTCTTCGCCCATAAGCGACAGGCTTCTTCCAACTCTTTCCAGTCGCCTCGGTTCAGATTGTGATTTTGAGGACAGATATTGGTCATGTAGAAACTTTCCTGCATGGCTTTCCAATGCCAGCGATTATCGCCTGCAGGACACATATGTCCTCTGTCCATGCCGCTACGTTTATAGTCATCGGTGGTTACGGCCTGGCTTTCGGGCAGGTCGGGATCAGGCATGAATTTGTCGGTACGGCTTTCACGTTCTATCAGTTTTTCGGGAGTAAGTTCCCAGGCTACCCAGTTCGGTATTTTTGTTTCTTTGTTATAAGACACTGTATATCCTTTACGGTACAATATCTGCTCCGGTGTGTTTTTTAGGGGAGCGGGGTAGAGTACGTTCTTTATGGATATTGCTTCGGTGGAGGTTGCTTTTACCGGTGTTTTTTCACTGAGTTCCGTTACGGCAGCAGGAAGATTAATATGCAAGGCTCCCGCTATGGGCTCATAGCAGATGCAAACGATGCATATTAATATAATCAAATAGAGTAATCCTTTGGATTGCTTTTGTTTTCTTCCTTTTCTTGCCATAATGAATAGTGGTGAACAGACTTTTATAGCAATTGTTTTGCTTTTTCCAGCGCTACATTGATGTTGGGACAAATATTATCTTTTCCAAGCAATTCATAAAAACCGGATTTCTCCAGGACATTATGTACTTTTTCGTTAACGCCGGACAATACAATCGTAATTTTCTCTTTTTGAGACATCTTACAAAGGCTTTCCAGATTATGGATACCCGTAGAGTCTATGAAAGGAACTTTACGCATACGTATAATACGTACCTTGGGACGGTCACCGAGTTGCGCCATCACCTCCTCGAATTTTGTGGCGATACCGAAAAAGTAGGGACCGTTGATTTCGTACACCTCCACGCCTTTCGGTATAATCAGATGCTCTTCGCTTGTGGTAATATCCGATTCGGCGTTCGGATCTATCTCGTCTTTGATAACCGATATTTCGGTTGTCTCCATGACACGGCGCATGAAGAGTACACAGGCAATAACCAAACCTACTTCAATAGCGATTGTCAAATCGAAGATAACCGTCAGGAAGAAAGTTATCAATAATACGGTGACATCCGATTTGGGGTTCTTCATCAATGCCCTGAATACGCGCCAACCACTCATATTATAAGATACGACTACCAGTACGCCTGCCAGACATCCCATCGGAATGTATTGAGCCAGCGGCATAAGCAGCAACAGAATCAAAAGCAGTACTACCGCATGCACTATACCGGCTACGGGCGACTTACCGCCATTATTGATATTAGCCATTGTACGGGCAATAGCGCCTGTGGCGGGAATCCCTCCGAAAAGCGGAGTAGCCATGTTGGCAACACCCTGAGCTATCAATTCGGTATTGGAGTCGTGTTTGTCACCGATAACACCGTCGGCTACGGTAGCCGAAAGCAAGGATTCTATGGCTCCCAATACAGCAATCGTAATGGCAACGGGGAATAGATTCTTAATCGCTTCCCAGTTCAGTGCGGGCATCACAGCGTCGGGAAGTTCGGCTTTAATGCTGAAACGGTCGCCAATGGTGTCGATGCAGTCGATACCGCCGTACATCTTCATCAGATAAACGGCTACGGTCACTACGATAATGGCAATGAGCGAGCCGGGAATCTTCTTCGAGAATTTCGGAGTAATGGCAATGATAAAAATACTGGCAATGCTGACAGCCGTATTCCACCAGTTGACAGTGTCGAAATGACGGAAGTAGATTATCCATTTTCCCACGAAGTCTCCCGGGACTTTTTCCCCGCCGAAGCTCAATCCGAATATATCCGCAATCTGAGTGGTAAAGATAGTAACGGCGATACCGCTTGTAAAACCTACGATAATGGGATAGGGGATAAATTTAATGACTGCCCCCAGCTTGAATATTCCCAGAAGAATAAGGATGACGCCCGCCATTAACGTGGCGACAATCAGCCCCGCTTCTCCATATTGCTGGATAATGCCGTAAATAATAACGATGAACGCACCGGTAGGGCCGCCAATCTGAACCTTACTTCCTCCTAACAGTGAGATGATAAAACCGGCAATGATGGCCGTAATAATACCTTTTTCGGGCGATACGCCTGATGCAATACCGAACGCAATGGCAAGTGGTAAGGCAACGATACCCACAATGATACCGGCCATCAGGTCTGCCATGAAAAGTTCTTTTGAGTAATTTTTTAAAGCCGTGTACAGTTTTGGCTTGAATTCGAACGCTTTCATTTTATTTTAGAAACTTTATTTTACCTGAAGTTGTGTCAAAATGAATTTCAGTTATTAAAAAGAGAGTGCAAAATTAGGTAAAATAATGCAAATAGCTATAACTATTCCATTCTTTTTGTTTTTATGTATCCTTTGGGGGAGACAGCCGATTGTTTTTTGTGGATATTTGAACATAAACAGGTTGTTTCTTGTTATTAACATCAAACTGCTTGTTATTAATTAGAGATTAAAAAATAGCCTCATTGGATTTATGGAACGAAATAGATTTTACCTATGAAGTGATAGACAAATCCAATGAGGCAAAGTGTGGTTTTATTAAACTAAATTCGTATTTTTGTCCGGTTGACATAAGGAAATACGAATAATCTATACGTAATTACATTAACTAATAAAAAAAGAATTTATGAGCAAGAGTATCAAAGGAACTCAGACAGAAAAGAATCTGTTGACTTCATTCGCCGGTGAATCACAAGCAAGAATGCGTTACACTTATTTTGCAAGCGTGGCAAAAAAGGAAGGTTACGAACAAATCTCAGCCATCTTTACTGAAACAGCCGATCAGGAGAAAGAGCATGCGAAACGTATGTTTAAGTTTCTGGAAGGCGGAATGGTAGAAATTACCGCTTCTTATCCTGCAGGCGTTATCGGTACTACATTGGAGAATTTGCAGGCTGCCGCTGCAGGCGAGCACGAAGAGTGGTCTTTGGACTATCCTCACTTTGCCGATGTTGCCGAGCAAGAAGGTTTCCCCGCAATCGCTGCTATGTACCGTAACATTGCCATTGCTGAAAAAGGACACGAAGAACGTTACCGCGCTTTCGTACAGAACATTGAGAATGCTACTGTTTTCGCTAAAGAAGGTGAAGTAGTATGGCAATGCCGTAACTGCGGTTTCATCTACACAGGTAAGGAAGCTCCTGAATTGTGTCCTGCTTGTTTGCACCCGCAGGCTTACTTCGAGGTAAAGAAAGAAAATTATTAATATTCGGCATACTTGTCTGAATATTAAATTCAGGCACGGATTACACGAAAGCTCACGGAATGCTTTGTCCGTTGAATTCGTATAATCCGTGCCTTTTTTTTATTTTTTCTGTGATGTATTCTTATTTCTTCAGTACTACGGAAAGCGCTTCATAGGCTTTGGAAGCGTCTTGGATTTGAAGCAGCTTTTCCCAATTGGCAACCGGTTCTACCTTATGATTATACCGTTTGAGGATATTCAATATAAGTTTGCCGTTTTCTGTAACAGCTTTTGCGGTGAAAGAGCCACACTCGTTTTCTACTTTTACGTTCAGCTTCTCTACTCCTTCGGGAGCCGCTTTGTAGCCTGCCGGAAGATTTACAGTGATATTCCATTGGAAAGTACGGGGAGCGGACATATAGATGTCGGCGGAACGTTTACGTTCCTTACCTTCAATCCGGGTCTGTTCACCGATTAGTTTGCCTGCGGAAAGTACGTAGTTAGGACCTGCTTTTCGGATATAGCCATCCATTGTATAGCGGACATTATAAATAAAGGCTGCGCTGTCCGGGCGATTACCCAGACATTGCATCTGATAGTCGAGCAGTTCTTTGGCGTTTTCACCGTGATAGAAATCTATTTCCCATTTATAATTTTCCTTTTCCTGTTCACGACCTTTGCGGAATGCTTCTTGGAGATCATCCGCATATTTCTTGCCTACTTCTTCGGCAAATTCTTTGTCAATGCTAAGCAGACGTCGGTAAGCGGCGTCCACATCTTCCATTTTTACTAACATCTCCTGCATATACTCTTTTTGTGTTCCGGTGCGATATTCGTTCCGGTTAACGGTGAGTAACGTATTATCAAGGTCAGCTTGTATGGCGGTAATGTTACAGTTGTCATCGGCTGTACCTGCCGGCAGATTGAGGCGCTCTCTTTCTGCCTTTGTTTTCAACTTTTTGGCTTTCTCTTTATCCGGTTCCAAGATAGCTTGCCTGCCTTGGTAACGGACGGGGATTTCATGGGGAATGAGATATCCTGAAGGTGGGAGATAATATTTCTTACTTTCCGGAAGTGCAAGAAACCATGTGGTATTGCGATAGTTTGTCAATTTATCAAGAGGCTCTTTATTTTCGTGGGTAGTCATTCCGAGCAGATTGGGAACATCTACCCAATTCAGCAATCCTTGAAAATAGATAATGAACAATTCATTATTACAATTGCTCTTGAGGTCTGTCATCAGTGCAAAATGATAGTAATTGTAGATGAAGTCGGCTTTCTTCTCATCTGTCCAGTCTTTTTTCTTTATCTTTTTCACGTTACGGAGAAGCCGGATTCCTTTTTTGGTGTTACTCAATCCGCCGTATCCGGTATATTTTTTCGCTTGTTTCATAAAATCCCAGTCGTCCTCTTGCATGGCTGCCGCATCGGGATTGGCCTGTAGTCCTTTTTTCGTGGTACTTTCGGGAATATAGGTGTATTTTTTCATCTTGCTATTGGTGATGTACATCAATGTCATTGGAGTTTGCTGCATAGGGTTGTACCATAAACCGGGTTCGGTTTGTTCTATATCCTTCATTTCGGCATCGAGCAGGATGTTTCCGTCTTCGTCTTTACTTTGTTTGAAGTCCGGTGCGCCGTTCAGAGTACGGTATTGGGTAGTAAGTTTATCGTCTATCTCGCAATGCACCGTGTAAGAAAGCATCGGATGGCTTTGGCGAAACCGGAAGATGAACGGGTCGAGATTATGATTTTCCAATGAAGTGTAGTTGAAGAAAAAAATATCTATCTTATCACCGATTTCCAGTCCGGGTACGGCAAGTTTCTGACGTTGTTCCCGGTCTTTCCTGCCTTCGGTGGCTGTCATATATTCATCCGTGCTTACTTCGTTTACGGTACCGTCCGGTTTGATAATTCGCACGCCCAGTACTTGCTGGTAGTTTTCGTCATATCGCCACTCTTTTTTACGTATTTCCGCTTTGTAATCAAATTCGGAGAATTCTTTCAGAGCAGCCTTATCGTTGATTTGCACAAGCATACGATACAAGTCGCGACAATTTACTTCACGGTCGATATAGTGAAATCCTCCGAGAAAGGCGCCAACGTTGAAACGGGTCTTTTTGGTGACTTCTAACCGGCTGTGCGCAGCCAGAATGACAGCTGATTCGTCCTTGTATTTTTCGGGAACAGCCGTGTTGGTAAATTCAGGCAGTTCCAGTGCCCAGACTTCTTTTCTCGTTTCCTCCGCAAAGAGTTTGTATTTCTCTTTGTCATCGGCATTGGCATTAGGGGTGATGAATAAAAGCGCCAACACCCCCATCAGGAATAACATGTTCTGTTTCATTATTATTGTTTTTTGAGGATGATTTGTTCGTTGGATGCATCGGCCCATTTCCGCAAGTATGCGTTCCAGGTTGTAATTTCGTCGCGGGGAATACGTTTTTCGGTTATCTCCATTACTTTCCGGAAAATGATTTTGTTCCCTTCTGTTTTATATGAGCAGCAGAGTATGCCTTGCGGCGTATGGATTGAGATGCCTTCGGGGCAATAAACAAGTACATAGCCTGAGGGTATTTCCAGCTCCGTATGGCGTACGATGCGGCAACGGAGCGGGAGCTCGTAATCATGAATACGTTTAGCGGTGTCTATCGGTTGGCCGAACAGGTCATTGTGGAGGTCCAGTTCTATGTAAAACTCACCATCGGCTACTTGTACCGCGCTGCTGTTTATTACTTTTCCGGTCAGTATAGCCCATTTTTGTTGAGGCTTCTGCTGTATCCAACTGACCGAATCAACCTGATAATTATGATTATTCCCTGTCAAGATACGGGGAAGATATTCTTCCTGGCTGCTTTTATCGTTTTCGTGGTAGGCCGTGAGGAAAAATTCCTTCATGTCTCCGCTCCAACTACGGGTTGCATTACCCTGCAATACTTTGTTCGTTTGTTTGTCGGATAGGGTGCAGGTATAAGACAGGCTGTCTGTAGACGCGTTACTGTTCAGTATAGGCAATATGTGTACGATACAGTCTTCTCCATTCTCTATTACGGCTTCCCTTCCTTGTATACTTCCGGGTATGAATTCCGGGTTGATATATTCGTTGGTGGCATCCAGATAATAGGTCTTTCCCCGGTAGATAAGGCTGCATATCATATGGTTGACGGACGCAAGTGTAGCTATTTCGCTCATTCGGTAGGGAATGTCTATGGTGCCTATATCGGTCAGGCGGGCATCGAAGCCTTGTGCTTTCAGCAATGTACGGAGCAGGATTGCCATTCCTTTGCAATCGCCGTACCGTTTGCGCAGCACTTCTGCCGGAGTATCTGGCTTGTGTCCCGATATACCTGCTTCAAAAGCGATATAACGGATGTTTTGTTGTACCCAGGTATATGTATTACGTATTTTTTCCATATCCGTGCGGCAACCTTCGGTAATCTCCGCTAATAGCTTGTCGAGTTCGGGTATGTCACAGTCTACCTGTGCCAGTCCGTTAGACCAACGATACATATCGTGACAATCTGTAAATGATCCTGTTATCAGTATGTGCGGATATACTTTACCTGATGCCGGCATATGTTGCTCGTCTTTCATGGCCGGCATATCCGTTACGGTATAAGTGAATAAGGAATCTCCCGAACTGTTGATACCGCGTTCGCAGTGAATAGAAGGAGTAAAGTTCTTTTCTGTCAGCCGGAAATGGGAAAGGGATTGTGGAATGATGAATGTTATTTGTTTTTCTTTGATAAAATAGTCTTCGCCCAAATAGATTCGTGTAAAATAACGCAGGTCGTGAAAAGTACGTTTAAATGTTACCTCTGTCTTTTTTCCTTTACGGTCGAGATTGATGTTGAAGAAGCAGACCTTGCTGTCGTCAAAGAAAACATTTTCCGGTGTAATACTTTTATACTCAGCCTTTCCCCCGCCTTTGGCGGAAGCTCCGTCCAACGAGATGAATTCTCCGTAGTAGGTGTAAGGTTGCAATGTAGTTCCCATTCTTGTGGCTTCATAGGAAGTCTCTTTCCGGTTGCGTACGGCAGGAATACCGTCTTTTTCCATAAAGACGTAGGAATCGTTGCATTGTGTAATGACAATGTTGTCATCAAGCGTCTGTCCGTATGAGTTGTAAACGTACAAACACAAAAGTATACATGTGTAGATACAACCGCTTTTCATTTCAGCTTGCTATAAGGTTCTGTAAAAAGTACTTGCAAAGATAGCGACCGGCAATGTTTTAACAAAAATAAATATATGGAAAATTTAATTTCTTGCTTTAAAGCAAGAAATTAATCCTTTTGTCCGAAAGTTATTTCCCGTCGGATACGGCTTAAGGTATATGGAGAAATATTGAGAAAAGAAGCGATTTCTTTCAGGCTTGTTTGATGAACGATGTCGGGACATCTTTTCAGCAATTCCTGGTAGCGTATTTTTGGGGAAGCCGAATACAGATTCAATAGCCGGTGGTAAGTCATACAGAACAGGTTTTCTGCAATCTTACGGCCTAATAACTGGTTCTGCCGGGTTGCCGCCCAAAATTCTTCCAGTTGGTTATAAGATAACTGATAGACGGTACTCGCCTTGATTGCTTCCGTATAGATAATGGCAGGTGTCTGCCTGGTGAATGACTCATAGTCTGCCACGAAATCCTTTTCAAAGCTATAGCCGATGATATGTTTGTTTCCTTCCGTATCAAGGTAGAAGTAACGGAAACTTCCCTGGGAAATATAGGCAATGTTATGACACACTTCACTTGTCTGACAAAAGAACTCTCCTTTCTTATAAAGACGTTTTTTCCCGTTTTGCAGGCAATGGTTAACCAAAGGAGAAAGTTCCAATAAGTCCAGATACTCGTTGAAGTGCGCCATAACCGTTATTTTTGAGCGTGCGGATAGTCTATCGTATAGTGCAGGCCGCGGCTTTCCTTGCGTTCCATGGCCTGACGGGTAATCAGATAGCCTACGTTAATCATATTGCGCAGTTCGCAAAGTTCACGGGTTGCCTTGCTGCTCTTGAACAGTTTTTCCGTCTCCTCATAAAGAATATCCAAGCGATTCCACGCGCGGGTCAGGCGGGTATTGCTGCGGACGATGCCCACATAAGATTCCATAATCTGGTTCACCTCTTTCATACTTTGCGTAATCAATACCCGTTCTTCGTTGGAGATAGTTCCTTCATCGTTCCATTCGGGAATATCCTCATTGAAATCATAGCGTTCCAATACGTTCAGTGCATGCTTGGCGGCTGCGTCGGCATAGACCACCGCTTCAATCAGCGAGTTGGAAGCCAAACGGTTTCCGCCATGCAGGCCGGTACACGAACATTCGCCGATGGCATACAGGCGGCGGATGCTGGATTGCCCGTCCAGGTCTACTTTGATGCCGCCGCAGAGGTAGTGTGCGGCAGGGGCTACGGGGATGTAGTCTTTGGTAATATCGATACCGATGCTGAGGCATTTCTTATAAATATTCGGGAAGTGCTTCTTAGTTTCTTCAGGGTCTTTATGGGTAACGTCCAGATAGACATGCTCGTCACCGCGCTGCTTCATTTCATTGTCGATGGCACGCGCCACGATGTCGCGCGGGGCGAGTGACAGGCGAGGGTCATACTTCTGCATGAATTCCTTTCCGTCCATGGTACGGAGCACGCCGCCATATCCGCGCATGGCTTCCGTTATCAGGAAACAAGGGCGGTCGCCCGGATGATAGAGGGCGGTGGGATGGAATTGGATGAATTCCATGTCTTTTACGGCGCCTTTGGCGCGATAGACCATGGCGATGCCGTCACCTGTGGCAACCAACGGGTTGGTAGTGTTACGGTATACGGCTTCGCAGCCGCCGGTTGCCATGATAGTCATTTTTGAAAGGAATGTATCCACTTCTCCGGTATTCTCGTTCAGAACGTAAGCGCCATAGCATTTGATGCCCGGAGTATAGCGGGTTACGATAATGCCCAAATGGTGTTGGGTGATGATTTCCACCGCAAAGAAATTTGTGAATACGGTGATGTTAGGATGTTGTTTTACGGCTTCAATCAGGCTGTCTTGTATCTCCGCTCCGGTATTGTCCTTGTGATGCAGGATGCGGAACTCCGAGTGTCCGCCTTCTTTATGCAGGTCGAATTCTCCGTTATCTTTCTTGTCGAAGTTCACTCCCCATTTGATAAGCTCGTTGATTTGTTCGGGAGCGTTGCGTACCACTTTTTCCACAGCTTCACGGTCGCTTATCCAGTCTCCGGCAATCATGGTGTCTTCAATATGCTTATCGAAATTGTCTACCGCCAGATTGGTGACGGAAGCGATGCCGCCTTGTGCGAAATAAGTGTTTGCTTCTTCCAGACCGGCCTTGCAGATGAGGGCTACTGTTCCTTTATGCGCCACTTTAAGCGCAAAGCTCATACCGGCAATTCCGGAGCCGATAACGAGGAAATCGAACTTTCTTACCATAGTTTTGTGTATTTAACACCGCAAAACTACAAAATAAGTACGTTCCTTGTCTTCCTTGCGGGCATTAATTCATAAAAATACCTACCTTAGCGGCAAAAACCGGATAAAATGAATCGAATTTTTCATGCGCGTATCGCTTCCGGACAGTATTTGTTTGTCATTCTGGCAGGCACAATCGCTGTTTACGGCCTTTGGGAAAAGAATATTCTTGTTGCTGTTCTTTTTATGCTCCTGCTGGTTGTCAGTATCGAGAAGCTGATTCATACTACCTATACCGTTACTACCGATAATAAACTGTCGTTGTTCTTCGGACGCTTTTCACGAGGAAAAGAAATCCCGCTGAAGGATATTACGTCGGTAGAACGCGCTTTCTCCATGCGGATAGGCAGATTTGCCGTTATGCGCTATGTACTGATAAGGTATGGAGAGGGTAAGTGCGTGGCGCTTCTTCCTGTTAAAGAGGAAGAGTTTATCCGTCTGCTCGAGCAGCGTATATCACGATAAATTATAATTATGTGAGGTATCATGCTTTTTTTCTGAATTTCTTGTTGTATCTTGCATGCAGAAATCTATAAATGTAAGAACTATGAAATATCAAATTGCCATTATCGGTGGAGGTCCGGCGGGATATACGGCTGCGGAAACAGCCGGAAAGGCCGGCCTGAGTGTTGTGCTTTTTGAGAAACGAAGCCTTGGCGGGGTGTGTCTGAATGAAGGGTGTATTCCTACCAAGACTTTATTGTATTCGGCAAAAACGTATGACAGCGCACGTCATGCGTCCAAATATGCGGTCAATGTATCGGAAGTTTCGTTCGACTTGCCCAAAATCATAGCACGTAAACAGAAAGTGGTACGTAAACTGGTGTTGGGTGTCAAAGGAAAGCTGACCAATAATGTGACTATTGTAAATGGCGAGGCCTCAATCGTAGATAAGAATCATGTTCTGTGCGGTGACGAAACGTATGAATGTGATAATTTATTGCTTTGCACAGGCTCGGAAACTTTTATTCCGCCTATTCCCGGAATAGATACGGTGCCTTACTGGACGCATCGTGATGCGTTGGATAATAAAGAGCTTCCGAAATCGCTGGTTGTCATCGGCGGTGGAGTCATCGGCATGGAGTTTGCCTCATTCTTTAATAGTCTGGGGGTGGAGGTCACTGTTATCGAGATGCTGGATGAAATATTGGGCGGAATGGATAAGGAACTGTCCGCCATGCTTCGTGCGGAGTATGCCAAGCGCGGTATTAAATTCATGCTGAATACGAAGGTGGTGTCATTGGACGGAAGTACGGGAGAAAACGGCGAAACTCAGGTACGGGTAAATTATGGAAATGCCGAAGGTACAGGTTTTTCAGTTGCGGAGAAACTATTGATGAGCGTCGGCCGTCGTCCGGTAACGAAAGGTTTCGGATTGGAAAATCTGAATCCGGAGAAAACAGAACGTGGAAACATACGGGTTGACGGGCAGATGCGGACTTCGGTTACGGGTGTGTATGCATGCGGGGATTTAACCGGATTCTCTTTGCTGGCACATACCGCTGTACGCGAGGCGGAAGTGGCGGTACATGCCGTTTTGGGCAAGAAAGACTGTATGAGTTACAGGGCTATCCCCGGCGTGGTATATACCAATCCTGAAATTGCGGGTGTGGGGGATACGGAAGAAGCCTTGCAGAAAAAGGGTATTCCCTATCGTACGGTAAAGCTGCCTATGGCTTATTCCGGTCGTTTTGTTGCGGAGAATGAAGGGGTTAACGGTATGTGCAAGTTACTGCTGGCAGAAGATGATACTGTTTTGGGAGCACATGTGCTGGGTAATCCGGCTTCGGAGATTATCACGTTGGCAGGTATGGCTGTCGAACTCAAGCTGACTGCTGCGGAATGGAAAAAAATAGTATTCCCGCATCCTACGGTAGGCGAAATCTTTAAGGAAGCTCTTTAACCGGATGACGGATATTTTGTAATACTCACTTAAATGGAATACATTATATAATGAAAATCGTAAAGTTGATAACTTGCGATTCTGCAACTCAAGCCCACATTGTTCAGGGAGCGTTACAGAATGAAGGAATTGATTCCATGTTGCGGAATGAGAATATGTCCACACTACTGGCCGGATTGCAAGTAGGTGATCTGACAGGAGTGGATATATTGGTGGGTGAAAAAGACTATGAAGCGGCAATCAGCCTGTTGGAACAAAACCAGATGATTCCTGAACAATTGAAATACTGTCCTTTCTGCGGTTCCCCCGATATTAAGTTCGTATTGAGGAAAGGGCATCGGATGAGGGCTGTTGCCGCGGTTATTGCCTCTTTGTTGGCCAGTGCCGCTCCGGGCACCAACCATTGGGAGTATGTTTGTAATCAATGTAAAGGAAGATTTGAGAAACCGGTTGCTAAAAACAGCCGGACAACTGACGAACCTGAATGATAGCTTGTAAGAAGATGAGAAAGTATACCTTATTCCCGATTGTATTGGTTTTGACGTTAATTCCCTGTATATTGTCTGCACAGGGAGTATCACCTGAAACAAACTCTCTTTCTTCGCGGCTGGATACATTGATAAAGTATCGGTTGCCTGCAGGTTCTAATGTATCTATTTCAGTGTATGACTTGACTGCTGATAAGGCTCTGTATAGTTATCAGGCGGATAAGCTTTCCCGTCCGGCCTCTACAATGAAGTTGCTGACTACGATTACGGCGCTTGCGCGCCCTGAGGCGGACGAGCCTTTTTGTACGGAGGTTTGGTACAAGGGCGTGATTGAGCGTGATACGCTGAAAGGAGATATATACGTTGTCGGAGGTTTCGACCCGGAATTTGATGATGAAGGGTTGGATTCTTTGGTCGGTAAGGTGCTTCGTTTGCCTTTCTCTGTGGTTCAAGGCAAGATATATGGCGATGTTTCCATGAAAGACTCTTTGTATTGGGGAAGCGGTTGGCTGTGGGATGATACGCCCTATTCTTTTCAGCCATACCTGTCGCCGCTGATGCTCGATAAAGGAGTGGTTACGGTAACAGCTTTTCCCGGTGTGCAGGGTGATACGGCACGTTTGGAATGTACTCCCGCTTCGTCTTACTATACGTTGACCAATACAACAAAAACCCGCGCTCCCTCTGCCGGACGTTTTCGTGTATCCCGCGATTGGCTGGAGAATGGCAATGACATAACGGTATCGGGTAATGTGGACGGGAAGCGTACCGGTACGGTGAATATCTATTCTTCGCAGGACTTCTTTATGCATACGTTCCTGGAGCGTTTACGGGCAAAAGGTATCCGTTGCCTGCCGGATTATTCTTTCAGCGAGTTTCAAAAAGACAGCGTTTCAGTGCGAATGGCATCTTATAAGACTTCTGTACAGGCAGTAGTCAATCAAATAATGAAAGAGAGTGATAACTTGAATGCAGAAGCTATGTTATGCCGTTTAGGTGCGCAGTTTACGGGCGGGAGGCATATCTCTGCCGAAGACGGACTTTCGGCTATCCGCCGGTTGATAAAAAAGCTGGGCTATGTTCCCGACCGTTATAATCTGGCGGACGGTTGCGGACTTTCCAACTATAACTATATCTCGTCGGAACTTTTAGTTGCCTTCTTGAAATTCGCTTATTCACGTACGGATGTGTTTCAGAAATTATATAAGGCATTGCCTATCGGCGGAGTGGACGGAACACTGAAAAACCGTATGAAGAAAGGGACGCCTTCTTATAAGAAAGTGCACGCTAAAACCGGTTCTTTTACAGCTATAAATTGCCTGGCAGGTTATTTAAAGGCAAATAACGGGCATCAGATCGCTTTTGCCATAATGAATCAGAATGTGCTTTCCGGCAGGGAGGCACGTAAATTCCAAGATACTGTCTGTGATATACTTATCCGATGAATGACCGGTATCGGTTGGTATGGATTGATAAGGAACTGTTAAAATAACGCTCTGATTAACCTATCATTCTGCTATTCGGAACGGAGTGAATAATCTCTTCCCTTTATATAGCTAAGAGAGGAGATTATTCGTCGCAAGCTCCTCCGAATGACAGAATGATAGGTTGATCAGAGCATTGTCAGCCTCTTATCAGAGGCGTATTTAGCCTTTATTTGTACTGTGCCCAGTCGATATTCTTCATATCCCCGCTTTTTGCCAGTTCGGCGTGCATAGCCAGGGCGGCACGCATGGCATGAGGAGTCTGTGCCTTACCATCGGTCAGTTTCAGATAATCCCACAGGATATTCTTATAATCCGGATGAACACAGTTCTCAATGATTGCCTGAGCACGTTCTTTCGGGCTCTTGCCGCGCAGGTCGGCAACACCTTGTTCGGTAACGATGATGTTGACATCATGCTCGCTGTGGTCTACATGAGAAACCATCGGGACGATAGCGCTGATTTTGCCTTCTTTGGCGACAGACGGGCAAGTAAAGATAGAGATATAGGCGTTGCGCGTAAAATCGCCCGAACCGCCGATACCGTTCATCATCTTCGTACCGCCGATATGGGTGGAGTTTACGTTTCCGTAGAGGTCGGCTTCAATGGCTGTGTTGATAGAGATAATACCTAAACGGCGTACTACCTCGGGACTGTTGGATATTTCCGACGGACGGAGAACCAGCTTGTCGCGGAAGAAATCCATATCCTCGTATATACCGTTCAGGCAGTCGTTGGTTACGGTCAGTGAACAAGCGCTGCCAAACTTCACGCGACCTTCGCGAATCAGTCCGATAACGGAATTCTGGATAACCTCTGTGTACATCTCGAATGCCGGAATGGTCTTGTCACGTCCTAAAGCGCCTAACACCGCGTTGGCGATATTTCCTACGCCCGACTGCAACGGCAGGAAGGTAGAAGGAATAATACCGCGCTTCATATCTGCGGCAAGGAAGTCGGCTACGTTCTGTCCGATTTTGTCGGTCAGCGGGTCGGCGGCGGCAAATGAGCGTGCTTCGTCCGGCCAGTTGGTTTCTACGACACCGACAATCTTCTTCGGGTCAACCTGGATATAAGGCTGTCCGATACGGTCGCTCGGCTTGAAAATAGGTATTTCGCGGCGGTAAGGCGGGTCAAGCGGTTCGTAGACATCGTGCAGCCCCATGGCGTTTTTACTGTGTGCGGCATTCAGCTCTATGATAATCCGGTCGGCGAGGCGGCAGATGGTAGGAGCGATACCGCCGGCGGCGGTCAGGTAGATTTTACCGTCGGGTGTCACTTCGCAGGCTTCGATGATGGCGACATCTACTTTTCCCATAAAGCCGTAGCGCACTTCTTGCGCCATTTGCGACAAATGGATGTCGTTGTAGGCAATCTCGCCGTTGTTTACCGCTTTACGGAAATCGGGATTGGTTGTGTAAGGAGCACGGTAGCGGATAGCTTTGACGCGTGAAAGGATACCGTCACAGGAGTCACCGGTAGAGGCTCCTGTAAAGATGCCTATCTGGAAAGGGTTTCCTTTGGCATGTTCCGCTTCTGCTATTTTTGCCAGTTCGGCCGTAACGGCCTTGGCTGTTCCTGCGGGAGTAAATCCGCTCAGGCCGATATT